>OLWW01001383.1_pt1 | contig 10588 bp, 22 predicted proteins | sample 1673991 | NCBI WGS metagenome assembly OLWW01 (sample SAMEA103958136, study PRJEB25191) | human gut metagenome
CTGTCGCCTTGTCATCTGATAGTGATATTATTTCCATGTTATAAATACGATCTCTTTTTACCCTTATCTTCTCGCACAGCTCATCGAAGCACCCATCTTCTTCTAACCTACCAACATAATATGATACATTCGATTTAGAGCTTCCTTGAAGATATATATTTCCTCCTATATTCCTTGAGAAAAAATTAGGTAAGACCATCTTTTGTCTCTTATCCTTATTATCCATGTAAGATATAACAACAACCCACAACTCTGGCTCCCGTTCTTTTATCGATAACATAAGATCGAGACCCGATTGACCATTGATATTCCTCCTGCCAGTTTCGTTATAACGAAGAATAATATAATCATCCGCTTTATCATCCTCAATCATCACGACCATAGGACTATTACCCTTCCCATTATCACATAATACTCTTGCCTCTTTTCCGTTACGTAGATATACCTTATTGTAATCTCCGTTTTTGTATATCTCGAAATCAAACTCTATCACCATTTTATTTCCTCCTATTGATGTATTGTTGCGTACGTCCTTCCTCTATTTTTTCGAAATAAAACTTATTCCCATATAACCGGGTGAAGCAGATGTTATACCCGAAATGTTCCGCGCGTCTGATTTGCGCATAACCTCTACTGATGTCATTATTATCAATCAGCGTAACAAAACAATGTGATCCCACCTCTGTGTTTAAAACCAGATTTTCCCAATCTTTTACCTCCATATCAAATCTCCTTAAATAATTTTTTGTTATGATTATCGCTATTATACCATTTATCAATATTATCGTACTGCTTTGGATAAACCCCATAGGCCTTACACCACCTAGGTAACGGCCCGTTCAGCACGTCTAACGCCGTCTCAAGGTCAAACGTAGCTTCCTCCTTGACACAACACCCCGATCCACTTCCACGGCTCGGTATATAGGCTCTACTATATGCTACACTCATTCCATATTCTCCATGACTCAGATACCCGATGCTGGGTGAATCAGGGAAGGCGTAATACAACATTATATAATCACCCTTACTCCAACCTCTATTATAAGTATCATCCTGCCATGCGAAAACCCTGCAACCGGCTTCTTTTAATTCCGCTGCCGCTCTTTTTAAAATATTATCTTCCATACTACTTACATTTAAGTTATGCCAAGGTGCCGGGAACTGACCCCGGATCATATCCGCACACGTACGATTATGATATATCCTTCCACCCCGCCAAGGTTATGGTCACAATATTAACAAACTAAAATCTAATGTTCATATCATTACACATCTTAAAGAAGACCTCCCTTATGATCTTTTTGTACAAGATGTATATCTCATCATCATCATCATCGAACTCCACTCCCCATGAACGTAATAAATACCTGATATCGCAATCCGCTGTATGGATCCTGAATATAGACGGAACGCTCATTATGTAGTCCTCGAAAGCTTTCTTAATCCCATCCCTTTTGATATGTTCTTTATACTCATCCTTAAACACGTTAAGCATAAAAGCCAGATACTCCCTATCATATCTAAACTGCTTTTTGTAATTATCAGTATCTATATGATCTAGTATATATATTTCTATAGCGTCCCTGTCGTATTTTGACATACCTCTTCCTCCTGTTTTTGATATTTAATGACCCTTTTCTCCCCATACGCCTTCGCTAACTGAATAAGCTGGCCGGTAAACACCTTGGTACGGTGTCTTACAATCTTATCCACCAATTCCGGACATCTGGTTTTCCACCTGTAATTTACCTCGCTATGCGCTTTCTTTCTATAATATCTGTAAAACGTCACAGCCACCACTATCTCGCCGTTTTGCTCAAAAGCAACCAAATCGTAATTATTGTAAGTTATTCCTTCCATGATTTTATCTTGTTATCAATTTTATATACTCTATCACTTTCTCTGGTAAGATCATTATATCTTTAACCCTTTTCCCTAAATTGTATGAATGTCTCCTATATGGATAATAATCACCAACATATGTTCCTATTCCTTGTGGATGAAATGGATTTTCGCTGCATGCAAACACAGGATAATATACCAACCCATTACTATCTTTACCCTTATCACTTACACATATTATCGTGTATCTATCTACCTCCCCATCGCCAATATCATACACCCTTACTTTTACCTTCACGCCATTGGCGTTTGTTATAATATTATTCATACGCACCTCCTTTGTTGTTAACTATCAAACTAATCTATCTCCCTACCATATATAGTATACGATCCACACCAGCCACGATTCTCATTCGAGACCCTAATATGATCTACAGGTTTATCTCCTGCCATACAATTAGCGTAAGATAATACCTCCGACATGTTTCTGAACCCGGAATCCGCCGCCGATTTTATAAGCTTTCAATCGTACCCGAATACCCATACCTTTACAATATCCCTTTCCTTTACAGTTCTTCTTATACGCATAATCTTGCCATAAAATAAATAAACATAAAATCTATTCTCTCTTTGTTATCATCCATCCTATGCCCGGTGATCTCAAAAACAACCCTACGCTTTTCTATAGTCTGTATATTATCTAACTGAATAGCTATGTAAGGATATTTCATAACTTTCTCTCTATTGATGTTATACAAAATAGCGTTGACATCTTGCCTGCGAAAATACATATTTACCCCTATATAGCTGGCAACCAAAAGACATTCGTCTATTACCCCATCAGTATCGAATAGCAATAACATATCATCCTTCTCGATAGTATATTCCATATCAAGGATCTTGATACGTTTGCTTCCGTCCTTCTTATCTGATATAAGAACCTCTATCATATCCTTATCAGTCGTAAGGATATAATACGCCTCGCCCTTTGTAATATTATTACGAAGATAAGACAGTATCTCATCTTGTAATTTTATAATCTCGTCCATGTTATTAGTATTGGTTATTATATACTATTTTACACCATATATGTTGTAAAACATACACATGTTATTTAATTTCACATTCTTCTTTTCTAATTTTGTCTCACTCAATCGAATCATATAGTCCCTTGTTTCGGACAAGACGGTTGAGCAAAAGAGGTCTTTGATATAAGGTTTTACCCTAAAAAAATATTCGTTGGGTAAGTAAAATCAAAAACGTTTTGTTTAGTAAAAGAATCCGGCGATCTCACTTTTGAGCAACCGGTAGAGGGTATTGGTGATACCCAGTACGGATTTTCGTACAAATGCATATCATTTCTCATTTTTTTTGGTGTAAAATGGTATATAATCACCTTAGTATTTTATATTACCACGCCAAAGGAAAGAACGGCAGCCGACACCCGCAGCCTACCACGCCGTGACACCGCCGCCCGTTCCCCTTGGTATTATTCTGCCACCTCTAATTTCCCGTAATAAGGATAAAAACAACCGTCTCGATAAACCGAATATCTGAGCGTTTTATCCTTTGCTTCATAGATGGAAACACAACCGCTGTTATAAGCGTTGGATAGTTCTTTTGCTACAAATCCGCCTATTCGTTTATAGGTTTTAGGCGTATCCCTCAACGGCCTGCCTACATATATTTTTACTCTCTTGCACTTCTTGTCGCCTACGTATATATCCTTTTCTCTAAGCTCCGTTAAATACATGAATCTCATATCAACCAATTTTAAATCCAACATTCCTCTACCTCTATCTCCATATGATCCTCCCAATCACATCTATCAACGTCCTTGCCATCCTCAAAGTAATAGTAGGCCCATACCTGTACGCCTCCTACCTCTATATATCCATCACTTTTCCATTCTATCAACCCGTCTTGCCTTACCACGTTGGTAGGCTCAGCCCCTAGCGACAGCAGATTATTTACTATACTACCGCCAAATACGTTCCTTGCTTCTTCTTTTGTCATATCACTATCAGATTTTTAATATTACACTAACGCCAAATGGGAACGGAGACGGACGACCAGCGGGGCCAACCCCACGCCATCGCCGCCCCCTCGCTCTCCTTGGTTTCCTCCGCATCACCCCATACTAATAAACAATATCTACCCACCAATAACACCATACCTCCCATCACTCACAACCGCCTTGCCTTGACGGGAAACTCCTACCACTTGCAAACTTTTACATTTGATCGGAAGATACCCCTTGCTTGAAAGGCGTTTTCCTTGCTCGAAAGGTGTTTCCCTTGTTTGTTGGTGTTTTTTCTTGTTTGGAAAGGTTTTTCCTTGTTTGGAGGTGTTTTTTCTTGTTTGGAAAGGTTTTTCCTTTTTGGAAAGGTTTTTCCTTGTTTGGAGGTGTCCCATCACGCAACCCCCAAACCTCCCTCGAAACCACCACGAAAACCCAAGACCTCCCGCTACTTTGTTCCACGTGGAACGCTGATTTAGTCTAGGATATCGAGGTCTTTGTTCTTGATTGCCTTACATACTTGCCTAATACAATGTATTGATAATAAAACCAATAAAGAAACTATGATTATAGGCAGAGCGTCGCCCGTAGCTATAACGTACCGCCCCAACTCAAACGCCATATACCCACAAAACAAGGTGAGTACGAAATATATAAATACACCCATAAAAATATACAATAAGTAACCACGATTTTAAAATTGAACGCAAATAATACAATTAATTGAGTATCAATAAAATAATATATATCAACCCCTAGAGCTACCTCTAAGGAAAGACAAGCCTAGATATAGATAAAAAATATACAATAAGTACCGCCTATTATATACCTTTTAGGATCGATTCAAGCGCAAATCCATGCATAAGGGTACAATTCACCCGCCCGTATGGATATAGACATATACAAAATGATACATAATAAAGTATTTTACTTACATATTTATAATTAAGGCTTAAAATTTACCGACTTAACACTTTTATGTGCAAGCAAAACATATGGTTATGCTATCATTTTGTAAAATTAGGCACAAAAAAGCCCTTCCGTCATATATCACTATAGTACGGAAGGGAAAACTTTAAAATCAAATAAAAACAAACGATCTATTGTCGCAATTTGTTCGCCATGTAACTAACACGTTTCCGCCTACATTTATCAGATTCCCTACTGCAATCTAATTTATTAGACTTGTATAGTTCTTTGGTAAGCTCAATATAAAACTCAATTTGAGACTTTCTTATAGCTTCTAAAGCCTTTTCTTTTTGAATAGATAGTTTCCTATTCAAATTATCAAATTTCTTTTTGTACATAATATATTCATTTAATTACACCAATAATAATACGGCACGGCTATGAAGGCACAAAGCCGCCGTTATCGATACGGACAGCAGAGCACACCACGCCCGCCCGTCTCCGTTGGATTGTCCCTTTGCCCCGAACGAAGCCAAATACGTACATACGTCACCCGTGATACGTACCGACAAGGCGTATTGAGTCCGTCAATTTAACCGCACTAAATACCCTTGTAAGGGTTGTTATTTGCTATCCGTACACATGTTAGGTATTTAAGCAACCCTAACATACGTCGTATTGATACATTAGCACGGATATAACACCGTTATCCACTACATACGTGCTACTCTCGCAACGTACATACATACGCCCTATACATGCGTATATACACCAATATACCCCGTTATTTTACACGGCCTATCCGGAAACCGGACGTATTAACCCGTCTTGATACAAGCCCAAAGAATAACGGTCCGTCTTGCGACTGAAAACGGACCTAAACCACATTGTTAAGCGGCGGCCTATCTACACAAGTTATCGAGCGCCAACGGCTATACCCCTACCCGCTTGTGTATGCTTATATCAATATGTTAAATATCTAACCTGTTTAGTCTAAACAGTGGCACGGCGTGAACGTACAGGTTTGCCACCACGACACCCCATTTATAGGAGTGTCTTACTACTATCTTTTATTTTTAGGGTGCGTTAAATAGTATGTAATACATTTAGCAATGAGATTGTATGTATATCGTTTGATAGGTACAGCGCACTTTACAATGCGTTTGTTTGATCCGTTAAACACGTCATAATATACACCCCCATCATATTCCACAGGATCATTATATCCAAATCTTTTATGAGTGGTGCCTAATATTGCAATACTTTCTATTTTGCCAACGGTCATTTTAACGTTTTTATCTTGATCTAATTTATCAAGATATTCCCTTTCTATCTCCTTGTATGCACAAAAGGTATTATTAATGCGTGGGAGTATATCCTTACAAAGTTGTATTACGACCTCTTTGTCTTTAGCTAATGATACCAAGGCGGGTACGATATCCTTATCTACCTTAATATCATTTTCCTTTAGTATTTCATTCACTTCTTTTCCAGATTTAAATAGTTGGCACCACGCCTTAACCGCACCTGTTAACGTTTTCTCACTTGCTTTTTTTACCTCACTTTGTACTTTGTTAAGATCTTTACTTGTCATTAGATTTGCCCTTGCCCTGGGGACTTGTATAGGCTTCTAGCACGCCTTGTTTGTTAATATTGTTATCTCACATCGCAAATATAATACATGTTTTATTATCAAACAAATATTTTACAATAAAAATTCAACGATTATATATAATAAAACCAATCAAATATAAATGTATATTAAAATATTGGTTTATATCATTGATAATCAACAATTTAAACGAAAAATAAGCATTCTTTTTTCGGTTCGCTGATCGTTTGCCGTTCCTATTTTTTTGATTTCTGAGGGTTGGGGGGGTGACCCTAAAAACGGCAGACCGGCCGGGTCTATTTCGGGGAGGTGGTCCGTCCCGCACCAAAAAACCTCCGTACAAAACATACTTTCATCACCAAACACCGTCCCTCGTCAAAAACACTTCAGTACCAAACATGCCTAAAGCGTCAAACATCCTTCAAAACCAACCAACCCCATAAGACATGTATTCCTTTACCACGCCAACTATATCGATAATTTTATTATATTTAGCCCATAATTAGAACATAACTTATTATGAATAAAAAACTTAAAAAAACATGTGGGGGGGGTATTTTAGAACCTCCATGATAGGGGGATATGTAATATGAGGCGTAGATTTTGTGGAGGTACTAGTCATATATCCGATATGTTGGAGAACGGTATATGGGTCATTACCTTATATGAAGGTATTATTAAAGGAGATAGGTACGACAATCGGTTCATAACTCCCGGCATGATATGCGTGATTGAAGACAATATCCGTTTTTGTTACCGGGAGTTTAATGTACAGGATTACACGCCTATTGAGTGGATTGAAGGTGTTAGTAGGATACCTGACATACCTTATGTATGAGACAAGGATCTAGCTCGTCTTGATTATGATGGTAAGGGTAATAGCAGGAGGATAATGGAATTGTATGGTGATTATAATACGGCGGCAAAGAACCTGTATGATACTCAGCAATGGTCTTACGAAAACCGTACCATACACCCATATCTAATGTCTTGTGGGGAGCTGGATTTGGTTATAAGATGGCAGAATGATATAGCTCATGTGGAGAATACGGCTTGGTGGTATAATGGGATTAGCAGGATCACGTTAAGTACAAAAGAGATATGGACATCTACGTTATGCGATTCTGTTACGGCCTACTTATTATATAACAAGCAATATATAAGTATAAGTAATATAAATAACAAAAGATACTGTTATCCGATATACGATGTTGATGAATCCATATATCTTATTTACGGCGACGATAATCCACCTATAATCGGGTAAGGTTATGGTACTGGCCTCCGTACAGGCGCCTACCGCCATGATCCCTACCGGGCCGGCTTCGTCTCCACCTACTTTTTTCCTTGGATTCCGTATCCTACATCCTTAAAAATAAGTATCTTTGAGAAAAAATATGTCAGTATTTAACAAGATCATATCATTCTTCTGTGGCGATAATATCGACAAGATCAGGATAAGGGAAAGCACGGTAATGAGGAACAATCAGGTTCATAAGCTTCATAAGGAGATTATAGACCAGTTAGGTGATTTGGCTACGGTCGTATCCAGAAGCTACGTGTATGGTAAGATTAAGGACGCTACTGGGTTAAGCGTCCGTCATATAAGTAGGATAATTAACCATACCAAGGCAGTAGATGTAAGGTAATTAAGGAAGCTACCTGACATAGGAATTACCTACCTCAGGTAGCTTACATATCATACTTCTTCCCAGTCATCGGCGAATACGTCGCTGATAGACGGCACCCATGAATCAGCACGACCGGAATCCTTATTATAGATAAGGCACTGTGATGTATAGTCAACAAATCCACTACCATCCATGATAATATCCTTAGCCTTATCCGGTAGCGACTGCATTTCCGGAATGATATTACTATCGACATGAGACGGTACCTGTTTGAATACCACGATATTCTTACCATTCCAGCCTCTTCTCCTAACGACCCCTCCTCGTTTAAGGACATTAATAGCATCCCCGAGTCCCATGGAACTGTCTTTTATCTTAATATAATTCTCTAGTCTTGTAGATGCCTCATCAGGCGTATGTCCATCCCATTCCCATGCCTTATCAAGTACAGGCACGTCAAACAACTCCCAATACCGGTTCTCATAATGATTTGATATCTGACCTGTAGGTAGTTCGGCCATTACAATAAACCATCCTCCTCCAAAACATTCCTGGCCATCATAATGCCTATAAGATTTACAGACCTTTATATCGCCTTTAGCCAGCTCATTGAAGAAAGCGGCGTTATAAAGCATTCGATATCTATATAGTTCGTTGAATGTATGATACCCGTCGGATATATTACCTATCATATCTTCATGTAAATATGTTTTCTCGAATATATCAGGCTTACAAGGATAAAATTCTCCATTTACCCCTTTTATGATATAATCACCTACATTGGCTATCATAACACCTTCAAGGGTTTCTATACTACAATCAACAGAAGGAGGTATCCCATTATCATCGTCACCTTCCCTAATAACTTCTATTTTAACGCTATCACCAGCGAAATCCTTGATCTCATCATTATTAAAGCCTTTCCATTTTACGGCTTCTATCGCAATTGGTTTCTTTACATATCTATTCATAATTTTACGATTTAATATATTATTATCTTTTGATATACCTTTCTATAAGATCTATTGATAGTTTAGCTCCCAGCTCCTCCTCCAATAGGTTAAGGTAGTTCCGGTGCAGGCATCCGCCCCGCCCCACCTCCCTAAAGCCGGCCCCGCCCCACCTCCCTAAAGCCGGCCCCGTCCCGGATCCTGACTAGCCCTTTCCTTGGATCCATGTCGATAAGATCCCGAAGCTCGTTCATATTCTTGAACCGGTTCTCTATTACCTTAAATACATCGATCTTAGGTCTCTTATCCTTATCCTTGGACTTTATTTTAATTCTTCCACTCATATCAATTATCCAGTAACTTTACATGTAATATGATTCATATTATTATTACCTCAATAAGCGCACATAGATACGTAGGGAGAATATACTCTTCCACATACCGGACATCTCCATCCATACATAACAGGATTTGTTTGTTTGTCAATTTCTTTCAAGCCCTCATTAGTAGTGGATGATGTATTTTTATTTTCCATATCATTCATTACCACGGTGGTTTCCTAACCGACGTTCGCTGGTCATGAAGCCATCCTTATTTATCTTATCTGTACTTCCAAATCCATTATCACCTCTATCAGATTTTCCAAGATCTTCTAATGACTCCACTTCTTCCCATACGATACGTTCCCTCCTACGAATAAGAAGCTGTGCTACCTTACCACCGACATTACAATAATAAGGACTATGCCTATTCATTTTTCTGTGAACTATTATAATCTCCCCACTATATCCTTCATCAATGGTAGCAGGGGCGTTTTGCATAATTAGCTCGCTATTAGTAAAACCACTACGTGGACGGATTTCCATCTCATAATCCTCTGGCAATGCTACATGTACGCCCGTATGATATATGATCCTGCCTCCGTCAAGTTCTATATCCTTTATGAGCGTATTCAGGCAGCTTAGCTCCTTCTTCCAGCCATATCTTGACCTTACACGTATCTATACCATCAAGTAACTCAACCGCCTCTTTATAGCTCATAGGTTGCTCTGAAGCTAATGAAATGGCTCTTGCCAATAAATCTTTAATCTTGCTCATCGTATCTTGTTTTTAAATTCTTTCCCCTTCGGACATTGTAATTTACATTCCTCGCCACAAGCGGAACATTTGGGTCTCATTCCGGGCACCCCTCTTCCCCCGTACGGCCAGTAGGCATAATCGCAGACGTTCCTAAACGCCTCCATCGCCTTGATCTTGGCATCGACGGTTATCTTCTCCTTCACCTTTTTCATGCTTTTCCTGAACTCGTCTTTCATATCCTTCCCTTCTATCTGTCTGGCCTTACGTCTCTCATTCCACCAATTATAGTAGAATTTGTCAGCCATCTTATAAGCTTCGGGGTCAAATTTATCACGATGCAGGATATGGGCGTCCTTGATCTTTCTCAAATTCCTGCCACAAACATAAGCGAGTCCTGCGTAAGGAGGTATGTCCTTAGGATCAACCAACCCATCCGGAACGCAGTAGTAGAAGTAATTGGGGCGGCCGTACCTGACCCAGTCACCGGTCTCGTACAGGGCTTGCTTCCGGGCCTCGAACCAGCCTTGCATTACTTGGTGCTTAC
>OLWW01001387.1_pt1 | contig 10563 bp, 9 predicted proteins | sample 1673991 | NCBI WGS metagenome assembly OLWW01 (sample SAMEA103958136, study PRJEB25191) | human gut metagenome
GATTATCGAAAAATACGATGCGGCGTTCCACAAGCTCGGCATAATGACACTTGCGCATTTTAAGAGTGATGTAAAATCATCGGGTCATTTATACATCACTCGTGTGCCGGGCATCACTGTCAAGCAACGCAACGATATTATAATTGATATGGCAAAAAAAGGCATTGTTTGCAATGTTCATTATAAACCTCTGCCTATGCACACCGCCTACCGTGCGCTCGGTTTTGATATTAAAAACTTTCCGAATGCCCACGCTTTCTTTAAAAATGAAATAACTCTGCCGCTTCACACCTGCCTTACAGATGAAATGGTGGATTATATCATTAAAAGCTATTCGGAAACCGTTAAAAACTACATTTAAATATTTTAAAGCAGCATTTTAAAAAAAATTGCTGCTTTAAATTTTTTTGTAGAAAAATGAAAAGTGCAAAACCCTGCGCTTGACATAATAAGGAACAGCAGTTATAATGGATTCAGTCGCAACATATGTTGCATATCAAACGATATATATTAAATCATATACTTATAGTTATGGGGTGTATAGCTTGGAAAATGTAATTGAAATTAACGGTCTTTCGAAGTCATTCGGCGAAGTCCGTGCAGTGGATAACCTCTCGTTTTCGGTAAAGCGAGGCGAGCTTTTTGCGTTTCTCGGTGTTAACGGCGCAGGAAAGTCCACCACAATCTCAATTCTTTGCGGTCAACTGAAAAAGGACGACGGCGAAGTTAAGATATGCGGTGCCGACATTAAAGACGGTGGCGCAAACACCGCGTCAAAGCTCGGCATTGTTTTTCAAAACTCCGTGCTGGACAGCGCATTAAGTGTCCGCGATAATCTTAAATACCGCGCCGCTCTTTACGGCATTGACGGTAAGGATTTTGAAAACCGACTGCTTGAGCTTTCAAAGCTTCTTGATTTCGATAATATTCTAAGCCGTACAGTAAGCAAGCTTTCGGGTGGTCAGCGCAGAAGAATAGATATTGCACGCGCACTTTTGCATCGCCCAGAAATACTTGTGCTTGACGAACCCACAACAGGGCTTGACCCACAGACGCGGCGTATGCTTTGGAACGTTATAGCAAGTCTCAGAAAAAGTGAAAATATGACCGTGTTCCTCACAACGCACTATATGGAAGAGGCTGCCGACGCCGATTATATTGTTATTTTAGACAGCGGAAAAATTGCGGCGAAAGGCACACCCTTGCAGCTTAAAAACAAATATACGGGCGACTACATAACACTTTACGGCGAAGATGCCGCTCAAAATGCCGAAAAACTCGGCGTACCTTTCGAGCCGCTTAAAGACGCGGCACGTATTACCGTTGCTAACACAGCCGCCGCAACAAAGCTTATTTCCGAACGTCCCGAGCTTTTTGAAGATTATGAAATAATAAAGGGTAAAATGGACGATGTATTTTTAGCGGTAACAGGCAAAAAGCTTATCGGAGGCGATGAAAAATGAAAGAAACAAGAGCACTGATATGTCGAAACACAAAGCTGTTTTTTAAAGACAAGGGAATGTTTTTCCCAACACTTATAACTCCGGTTATTCTGCTTGTTCTCTATGCAACATTTTTGGCAAAGGTTTATCACGACAGCTTTGCTTCGGCACTGCCTAAGGGCTTTGAGATAAGCGATAAACTGCTTGACGCCACAGTGGGCGGCGAGCTTATATCGTCGCTGCTTGCGGTTTGCTGCGTTACGGTTGCATTCTGCTCTAACCTGCTTATGATAAATGATAAAATAACGGGCGCCGTTCACGATCTTACCGTTTCTCCCGTCCGCCGTTCATCGCTTGCGATAGGCTACTTTGCCTCGGCTGCGTTTTCAACCCTCATCATTGCAGCTGTTGCGGTTGTTGCCGGTTTTATTTATCTTGGCGCTGTTGGGTGGTATCTCTCGGTTTCCGATGTGCTGCTTTTGCTTGTTGATGTCTTTTTGCTGACACTTTTCGGAACTGCGCTTTCCTCTTGTATAAATTTCTTTTTATCAACCCAAGGACAGTTGTCTGCTGTCGGCACGCTTGTAAGTGCGGGCTACGGCTTTATTTGCGGCGCTTATATGCCTATTTCAAATTTTTCGGAGAGTCTTCAAAAGGTGCTTAGCTTTCTGCCCGGCACCTACGGCACAAGCCTTTTGCGCAACCACGCACTGAATGGTGTTTTTAAAGAGATGGGAAATGCAGGCTTTCCAAACGATGTTGTGGAAATGATACGTGATTCTGTAGACTGTAATTTGTATTTCTTCGGAAACAAGGTTTCGCTCGGCGCAATGTATATTATACTCGGCGGCTCGGTCCTGCTGCTTATTTCAATCTATATTATTCTTAACTATGTTTTTCACAGCGAGAAAAAACGTTGATTTATAACGGGAGGAAACAGCAATGTTAAAAATTGAACATCTTACAAAAAAATACGGTAATAAAAAGGCGGTCGACGACCTTTCGCTGCACATAGCCCCCGGTGAGATATACGGTTTCATCGGTCACAACGGTGCCGGCAAAACCACAACGCTGAAAGCAGCAGTCGGAATTTTGCAGTTTGACAGCGGCGAGATTACTATTGCCGGTCACTCGGTTAAAACCGAGCCGCTTGAAAGCAAAAGGCTTATTGCATATATTCCCGATAATCCCGATTTATACGACTATATGACAGGCATTAAATACTTAAACTTCATTGCGGATATCTTCGGTGTTAACAAAGCCGAGCGCGAGGAAAGAATACATAAATATGCCGAGCTTTTTGAACTGACGTCGGACCTTGCCGAGCCTATTGCTTCATACTCTCACGGTATGAAACAAAAGCTTGCCATAATTTCCGCTTGGATCCACTCCCCTAAGCTTATAATTATGGACGAACCGTTTGTAGGTCTTGACCCCAAAGCCGCGCATATTCTTAAAGGTATGATGCGTGAGATTTGCGATAACGGCGGCGCAATTTTCTTTTCCACCCACGTTTTGGAGGTTGCCGAAAAGCTTTGCGATAAGATTGCCATAATAAAAGGCGGCAAGCTTATAGTTTCCGGTACTATGGAAGAGGTTAAGGGAAATGAAACGCTTGAAGATGTTTTCCTTGAATTGGAGGATAAATAATGCTTAATATACTGCTGAAAAAGCAAATAGCGGAAATTTTTCGCAGCTATACATATGACGCAAAAAAGAATAAGGCTCGCTCAAAGGCTGCTACCATCGGTTTTATTGTGATGTTTGTTATTTTAATGGTCGGCGTAATCGGGGGAATGTGCGGCGCGCTTGCCTATCTTATTTGTCAAACTATGGTTGCGGCAAACCTCGGCTGGCTGTATTTCGACATAATGGGTCTTATTGCCATGCTGCTTGGCGTTATCGGAAGTGTGTTTAACACATACTCGGGACTTTACCTTTCAAAAGATAACGACCTCTTGCTCTCAATGCCAATCCCCGTTAAAAGCATTATGGCGGCAAGACTTTTGGGCGTTTATTTAATGGGGCTTATGTACTCAGGCGTTATTATGCTGCCGGCAACGGTTGTTTATTGGATAACCGCTCCGCTCACTCTCGGCACCGTTATAGGTCCTGTTGTAATGACAGCGGTCATCTCGGTTTTAGACCTTGTGCTTTCCTGTTTACTGGGACTTGTTGTGGCAAAGATAAGCCTGAAGCTTAAAAATAAAAGCTTTATAACGGTTATAATTTTTGTTGTATTCTTTGCCGCTTATTATTGGTTTTATTTCAATGCGCAAAGCTTTATAAACAACCTTCTTAAAAATGCCGTAATATACGGCGAAGCGGTTAAGGACACGGCATACCCGGTTTATCTTTTCGGTAATGTCGGCACGGGCAATGCTTTAGCAATGTCGGTCTTTGCTGTGGTTTCCGCAGTGCTGTTTATCATTATGTATCTTATAATGGCGAGAAGCTTCATAAAAATCGCAACTTCGACCGGAAATATTAAAAAGAATACTTACAATAAAGAAAGCCGAAAAGGTGAAAAGGTCAAGTCTCCCGCAGCTGCCCTTTTGCAAAAGGAATTCAAAAGAATTACAACCAACCCTACTTATATGATAAACTGTGCTCTCGGTGTGCTGCTGTTCCCTGTCGGCGGTATCGCGGTGCTTATTAAAGCAAAACCGATTTTTGCGGTGATTTGCGAGATCTTCGGAAGAAACAGCGGCGCCGCAACAATAATTGCCGCATCATTAGTGTTTATGCTAGGTTCTTCAATCTGCACGGCAGCTCCCTCAATTTCGCTTGAGGGCAGAAATCTTTGGATATTGCAGTCACTGCCGATAGAGCCGCTTTCAGTGCTCAAGGCAAAATGCAAGGCGCAGTTTTTGTTAATGACGATCCCTTGTGTTTTCTTTGTGCTGTGCGTCGGAATCTCAATGTTTGAGGGTGTTTTAAACCTGCTGCTTCTCATATGTGCCACGGTTATGTTTTCCGTGCTGTGGTCGCTTTTCGGCCTCTTTTTGGGAGTTAAAATGCCCAATCTCAATTGGACAAACGAAATAACTCCGATAAAGCAAAGCCTTAACGTTATGATTGCCTTTTTCGGCGGCTGGGTTTTTGCGGCGGCATTTGCGGTAATTTATTTCTTCTTTGGTAAGGCAATAGGTTCGGAATTATATTTACTTATAACCACAGCTTTATCTGCAGCGCTTTCTGCACTGCTTTACGGTTGGATTAAATCGAAAGGCACGGCACAGTTTGCAAAGCTTTAATAAACCACGGTTTCAAGGCGCTGAATAAAACAGCGCCTTGAAGTTTTTTGATGGAGGATATTACAATGCAAAATGAAGAAAAACCGAGCATAGCCGCTCTTATGTCGGCGTTTGTAATAGCTTATCATACACTTAACTATCGGCAGCTTATCTACAGCGACGAGTTTTCCGCCAAAATCATCAGCGAGGAAGAATACAATGCCGTTAAAAAATACATAATTTCAGGTGCGGCTTTTTTTGAGCCTACCATTTACAAAAGCTTTCAAAACGACGAGCAGGCGCTGAGATACATTGTTAACAAGCATTTAGCTCCAACTGTGCTCTGTCGCGCGGCATACTGCGAAAATGCAGCGAAAGCAGCCGTGCTGACAGGCACAAATCAGGTGGTAATACTTGGGTGCGGTCTTGATACCTTCTCTTTTAAAAATCGTAAAATTCTTAAAAATATATCGGTTTTTGAGCTTGACCGAAGCGCTGCATTGGAGGACAAGCAACAAAGAATTATAAAAGCCGGAATTGAAAAGCCTGATAATATTAAATATATAAGCTATGATTTTGCTGCGGACGACCTCAGGGAAACGCTGCTTGAAAGCGGCTTTCAAACGCATAAAAAAACGCTTTTTATATGGCTCGGAGTAAGCTATTATCTTTACTGCGGCGATATTGAAAAAACACTGTCGGCGATTGCCGCTATATCCGATGCAGGCAGCGAGATAGTTTTTGACTATGCAGACGCAGGGCTATTTCTTTCCGATGTACCCCGTGTTAAAAATATGCTTGCAATGGCAAAAGCAAGCGGCGGGGAAATGCGTTCAAGCTTTGATTATCTCAGCATCGACTCTTTGCTTTCAAAGCACAGCTTTTTGATTTATGAAATATGCACTCCTTCCGATATTCAAAAACAGATTATAAACCCCAACGGCTGCGACATAACAGCGTTTGAAAATATAAACTATATCACTGCGGTGCTGCAAAAACAATGTGAATAATTTGCACAAACAGACTTGAAAAAACGCTGTCAATGTGCTACAATGGCTTTGCACATGAAAAGTGTTCTTTATTTTATTGCTTACTAAAGGTGAGGTACCTGAAATGAAAACAAAATCGCTTTTATTTATATTGCTTGCCGCAGCTTTGCTTTTTTGCGGCTGCAGCGGCAAGAAGGACAAGCAGTCAAGCAGTGCTGCGCCGTCTGCCGCATCGATTGTAAGCTCCGTTTTTGAAAGTTCAAAAGCAGATACGGCGGCAAGCTCGGCAACAAGCAGCACCGATACAAGCAGCGTTGCAAGTACTCCCCATAGCGCGGTAAGCAGTGATGATGGCAAAGAAGATGCATCAAGCCGCCTTTTTATCGGAGATTCAAGAACGGTTGGACTTGAGAGCTACTCCGGTCTTTCGGCAGATTATTTTGCCGATGTTGGAATGAGTATTTACAATATTTACGATAAAACGCTTAACGTGGGAGGCAGTCCTTACACCGTTAAGCAGCTGCTTTCCTCTAATAAATATGATAAAATCTACCTAATGCTCGGTGTTAACGAGATTGGCTATGCACTTGACAGCACCGTTAAAAAATACAGCGAGTTTGTTGATTATATCCGCGAAGCGCAACCGTCGGCGAAAGTATATATTCAAGCCAACTTGCACGTTGCCGCGGCACGCTCGGCAAGCGACACTTATGTTAACAACAAAAACCTTAACCGCTTTAACAAAGCAATTTCGGAATTAGCAGACGACAAAACGGTATTTTACCTTGACATAAACACGGTTTTCGACGATGCCGACGGCAATCTCCAAGCCGAAAGAACTCCGGACAACACACATCTTTATGCCAAGGATTACGCAGAGTGGGCTAAGTGGATAATAAAGCAGAGTGAATGATAAATGTACAGAGTTTTTATTGTTGAAGACGACGAGGGCATTGCCTCGGCAATTAAAGAAAAAGCGGAGCTTTGGGGGCTTGAAGCCAAAACGTCCGGTGATTTCAGAAATGTTTTAAAAACCTTTGCTGAATTTAATCCGCACATTGTGCTGCTTGATATTTCACTGCCGTTTTTCGACGGTTATCATTGGTGCGGCGAAATCAGGAAGATTTCAAAGGTGCCCATAATATTCATTTCCTCTGCTTCGGACGGAATGAACATTGTTATGGCAATGAATATGGGCGGAGATGATTTTGTTGCAAAGCCGTTTGATATGAATGTGCTTATGGCAAAAATCAATGCCCTGCTTCGCCGCAGTTACGATTTTTCAGGCGCTGTGCCGATTATTGAGCACAAAGGAGTTTTTCTTGACACCGGCAAAAACACCGTTCAGTTTAACGGCCGACAAATACCGCTGAGCAAAAATGAATACCGCATTTTATTTTGCCTTATGCAGTCGGGCGGAAAAACGGTAAGCCGTGAAAAGCTGATGGAACAGCTGTGGGAAACCGACCAATTCGTTGATGAAAATACCCTTACCGTAAATGTTAACAGGCTTAGAAAAAAGCTTGAGGCGGCAGGGGTTAAGGACTTTATTTCAACGCGCGTGGGCGTTGGATATATTATTGAATGATATGAAAAGTTTTTTAAAGTATTTCCTTTCACACAAAGCCGCCGTAATTGCTTACCTATGCTTTTGCCTGGTTTTTTCGGTGACGTTTTTTCTCTATGAGCTGCCGCTTGATGCCGTGCTCTACCCTGCTCTGCTCTCGGCGATACTCGGTATTGTTTTCATCACGGTCGGAGCGATTAAAGAAAACGGGAAGCATAAAACTCTTGAAAAGCTAAAGCAGCTGTCAACCGCTATGATCGACGAACTTCCAAAGCCTGACAGTGTTTTGGAAAATGATTATGAAGAGATAATATTAAAGCTTAAATCCGAGCATATGACAGCGCTTATGAATGCCGAGGAAAAATACGGCGATATGATGGAATATTATACCGTGTGGGCGCATCAAATCAAAACGCCGATAGCCTCAATGCGGCTGGCGCTTCAAAGCGAGGACTCCGACCTTGCAAGAAGACTGTTTTCCGACCTTTCAAGAATTGAGCAATATGCCGATATGGTGCTTGCATTTTTGCGCTTGGACTCTAAAAGCAGCGATTATGTATTCTGCAAAATTTCAATTGACGATGTTGTAAAGCAAGCAATCAAGCAGTTTAAAACCGAGTTTATAGCGCGTGGAATAAAGCTGTCGTTCAGTGAAACCGGTCTTTATGTAATAAGTGATGAAAAGTGGCTGTTGTTTGTTGTAAAACAGTTGCTTTCAAACGCACTTAAATACACAAAAAGCGGCACAATATCAATATACCTTGAGGGTAACAGACGTCTTGTTATAAGCGATACCGGCATCGGCATTGCTCCTGAGGACCTGCCGCGCATTTTTGAGATGGGCTATACAGGCTACAACGGCAGGAGCGACAAACGCGCAAGCGGCATCGGTCTTTATCTTTGCAACAGAGTATGCGAAAAGCTCGGTATCGAAATATCCGCTGACTCTAAGCTTGACTGCGGCACAAAAATCAGTCTAAGCTTTTGCGACGAGCAGATTAAAAGCAGTGCTCGGTAAAAAAACTGTCGTGTTTTAAAAAATTAAATATCAGAGCCGCTGATTTTACACGGCACCGTCGGGCAATTGAGCAACGTTTTGAGGTGCCGTTTTATTATCGTTTGCCTAAGCTTAATCTGCAAAACAAAAAATCAGTGCCGAGAGACATTAAAAAACTTGTTACTCGGCACTGATTTTGAAGTGTGATATTACTTTGCGTTTTCGTTTCCGCTTACAATGCTGTAATACGCGTTTGAGGTAATTTTATAAACCAAAGTATAAAGCAACGCGAACAACAAAAAGCTTACTACGGTAACGCCCGAAAAAAGCGCAAAATTATCGAATTGGAAAAGCACCAAAAGCTTTTTGATAACAGGGAAAGCAAACCCTAAGTGCATTCCCGCAAATAAAAGCGGCAGGAAAAACACAGTTAAAAGCTGCGAGTTGATGCTGCGCTTTATCTCACGCTTTGTCATTCCCACTTTTTGCATTATCATAAAACGCGAGCTGTCCTCATAGCCTTCCAAAATCTGTTTGTAATAAATAATCAGCACGGCTGCGATTATGAACACAACGCTAAGCGCTATTCCAAGATAAAACAGTCCGCCGTAGGTTTGGTAAAAATCATCATTAGAGGCAGCTCTGCTCCCCATTGAAAGCATCTCATACGTAAGTTTTTCCGAGTCAATTGCGGGATTGTCGGAAGTAAGCGCTCTCGGAATTATATCGAAAAGCTCAATCTGCTTTTTCTTTCCGGCACTTGTGTTAAACCCCATTTTCCAGCAAATATCCGCATTCCCCGTATCTGTAAAATTAACCTTTTCAATCGCTTTGTCGGGATCGTTAACAAACAATACCACGCTTTTAATTCCGCTTGCATTTAAAAAGTAGTCTCCGTTTTCTGCAAAATCGTGAATCTGTGTTTTAATTTTGTACTTCTTGCCGTTTTTTACAGAAATTTCGTCGGTATTTAAGCTGCAATCCTTACTGTACTGAACAGCCGCTTCATTACCGGCAAGCTTTATGCTTTTGCCCGTGTTTCTGTTGTAATCCTCAATTGAAACAATAAAAAATTGAAAAACGTTTTTGAATTCATCGGGATTGATGGTGTTAACATTAACCGCATCGGGACTGATGACACCGTCTGTTATTCTCGCAGTAAAATATGCATAGCCGTAATCAACAATTTCCTGCGTCTTAGCACCGTTCTTTTCGGCTTCGTTCAAAAGTGCTTTTTTTATCGTTGTCTTTTCCCACTGCGGAATACTCAATATATTATTTGTGTCATATTTCGCCGTGAATACAAAATCGCGCGGATAAAGTGCATTGCAGGAATCCTTTGCGCCGAAGTAAAGACTTGATGTTGATGATATCATAACGAGCACCATTGTTGCAAGTATGCAAATTGAGGCAAGACCTGCTCCGTTGCGCTTCATACGGTAAACCATTGAGGAAACCGAGACAAAGTGATTTGCTTTGTAATAATAGTTCTTTTTACGCTGAAGCAAACGACAGAAAACCACAGAGCCTGCAATCATAATAAGATATGTTCCGATTATAACCAAGATAACCGCAACAAAGAACAGTGCTGCAGCTTTAAGCGGTGTTTCAATGCTTACCGCAATTACATATGCCGCAATAAGCAATATCAAACCAAGCACACCAAGTACCGGATTCGCCTTAGGCGGCTTTTCACCGGTGTTTTCACTTTTTACAAGCGACATTGCGGTGGAAAAGCGAACCTGTCTCAATGCGTTAAGATAAAGCAGGGCAAAAACAATTAAAAACACTATAAGCGTGTAAACGACCGCTTGGGTTTCTATCCTGAGTTTATAATCGACATCGCTGTGGATTATTTTTAAAAGTCCGAGCTCTGCAAGCTTTGAAAGAGTTATTCCGAAGAAAAGACCTGCCGCAAGAGCAAACAGAGCAATTATAATTGTTTCAAAAAGCAATATAAGACCTATGTTCCGCTTGCCCATTCCCAATATATTGTAAAGACCGAACTCGCGCTTTCTGCGCTTTATCAGAAATGAGTTTGTGTAAAACAGAAACACGCAGGCAAAAACTGCGATAACTCCGCTGCCAAAGCTCATTATCATTTTTGTTGTACCGCCGCCTCTTATGTTATCGAGCGTGGCGTTGAATTGCAGCGACGCTATTATATAATACATTGTAACCATACCGACGCAGGTGAGAATATATGGCAGATAAATGCGCTTGTTGGCTGTAATTCCGTTTAGTGCCAAACGCGGATAAAAAAGCTTTTTCATTGTGCCTCACCGCCTGTTGCAAGCAAAGTGAGAGTGTCAGATATTTTTTGATAAAGCTG
>OLWW01001388.1_pt1 | contig 10562 bp, 6 predicted proteins | sample 1673991 | NCBI WGS metagenome assembly OLWW01 (sample SAMEA103958136, study PRJEB25191) | human gut metagenome
AATGGGAACAATGTTCCCATGCGTATTTGGGGCATTCGTCACCACCTATATGTATATAAGAACTTGGGAATAATTCCACCACTTCGTCCATGACTCCTTCCATAAACTGGAAGAAGGTGTCGGTAGGGCAGAATACTTGGTCAAACACACCCCATAATTTGCAAACTTCGTAGGTGCTGTCCGGAGTACAGGACAATTCAGGGTAGGAAGCGATAGCGGCCAAGGCATGTCCAGGTAACTCTATCTCCGGAATGACAGTGATATATTTGCTTTGAGCGTATGCAACGACTTCTTTTATTTCGTCTTGTGTGTAAAAACCTCCGTGGGGCTTGCCGTCATATTTGAATGGGTAATGGGTATAGAAATAATCCACCATGGTTTCTGAACGTTGAGAGCCGATCTCAGTCAGTTTGGGGTATTTTTTGATTTCAATTCTCCAGCCTTGGTCGTCTGTAAGGTGCCAGTGGAAGGTGTTCATTTTATGTGCAGCCAATACATCTATGAATTTTTTGATATAATCTATAGATGCGAAATGGCGGCATACATCCAGCATGGCTCCGCGATAGCGGAATGTTGGGGCGTCTTCTATTTCAACGCAAGGTACACTCCATTCGGCATTACGTGCTCTTTCTTTACAATAGACATCCACCGGCAACAGTTGATACAGGGTCTGTAATCCATAGTAAAAGCCGTTAGGCGCCGATGCGGTAATTTTTATCAGTTGAGGGGTGACCGATAACTTGTAGGCTTCTTTTTCCATCCCCGGAATGCTGTCAAAAACAATGGAGGGTACATTTTCATGTAACTCGTCAGTCGGTTTCAGCTTGAGACCGGCTATATCCAGGAGAGTGGTTGACAGGCCGGAAGCAATGTGTTTCACTTCTTGTGAGGCGTTAACGACGATAGGAACATCACTGTTCAGGTAAAAACGTCCCTGCTGCTCGCTCATGGTAACAGGCAATGGAACTACATTGTACTCATTGATTACTTCTTTCATTTGGCATCCACACATTAATAACCCAACGAAAAATACTGGCAGACTCTTTTTCTTCATAATAAATCTGTGTTAAGTTTTTAAATAAAGGGGGTATAGAAATTCTTTTTGGACAAAAATAGCAATAAAAACGGAATAAACATGTTTTTCAGAGAGATTAATATGTTTACAATATAAAAATATTTTTCACAGATTTGTTTCTTTATTGCTAATAGAATGCTATCTTTGTCCGAGTTAACCAATTTATTAATCTAACACGCATGACAGCAAATACCCCCAAACGCTTGCTTGCTCTTGACATATTGAGAGGCATTACTATTGCAGGCATGATTCTTGTAAATAACCCCGGTTCATGGGGGCATGTGTATACTCCGTTGGAGCATGCCGCCTTTAACGGGTTAACCCCTACCGATCTCGTTTTTCCTTTTTTTATGTTCATTATGGGAATATCCACTTATATTTCTTTGCGGAAATATAATTTTACTTATTCTCATGCTACATTACGGAAGATTGTGAAACGTACAGTCGTTATTTTTTGTATCGGTCTGTTTTTGAATCTTCTGGCCAAATCGGTTTTTACACATCATCTGAATTTTGAAGAGTTGCGTTATTTAGGAGTCATGCAACGGCTTGCTATAGGATACGGTGTGACTAGTCTGGTTGCTATAACGGTGAAGCATAAATATTTTCCCGCTATCATTTTGGTGACTTTGGCCGCTTATTTTCTTTTATTGGCTACGGGAGACGGCTTCAATCAGTCGGAAACCAATGTTGTGGCTCGTTTTGACGCATGGGCATTGGGCACATCCCATATGTACCATGAGGGCGGAATGGCGTTTGATCCGGAAGGGCTGCTGAGTACTGTTCCTGCGGTGTGCCATGTGATGGTAGGATTTTATTGTGGAAAGTTGTTGCTTTCCGCTAAAGATAATGTCGAAAAGATACAGCGGTTGTTTCTGATAGGAACTATACTTACATTTGCCGGCTTTCTGTTAAGTTATGGCTGCCCTATTAATAAAAAAGTGTGGTCGCCTACTTTTGTCATTACAACCTGCGGATTGGCATCCAGCTTTTTGGCTCTGCTTATCTGGATCATTGATATAAAAGGTTATCAAGGTTGGTGCGTTTTTTTCCGGTCGTTCGGAGTGAACCCTTTGTTTATTTATGTGTTTGCGGAAATAATGGGGATTCTATTGGGCGCTACGGGGGCAAGTGTCTTTATTTATGAAAAGGTACTGGTTCCGGTGTTGGGAAATTATCCCGGTTCATTAGCCTATGCTTTGATCTATATTATATTCTGTTGGAGCATTGTTCATATTTTATATAAAAAAGGCATCTATATCAAGATTTAGAAACGGATACAGAAAATTAGTTAGATGAAAGAAACGGGGAATATTTTTATGTCAGAACTGACGGAGGTGTTTAGTAAACGTCAGCAACAGTTTATTCAGTTTGCTTACTCGTACGTCAGGGACAAGGAAGAGGCTGAGGATATTGTAATGGGGGCTTTTACTAATGTATGGGAGCACCGGAATGAGTTACAGGAGGATACCAATATTTCTGCGTTGCTGTTGACTGCCATAAAAAATCGTTCATTGAATCATTTGCAACACTTGGAGGTACGTATGCGTGCCGAGCAGCATATAGGAGATATGCGGCAGAAAGAACTGGCTTTGCGTATCTCGACTTTGGAGGCTTGTGATCCCGATAAATTGTTTTGTGATGAGATTCAAGCTTTGGTGCAGGAAGCCATTAGTGAATTGCCTCCTACAAGCAGGGAGGTGTTTATTTTGAGCCGGATGAAAAATTTACCGAACAAGGAAATTGCTTTGCGGCTGGATATTTCTGTAAAGACTGTAGAATTTCATATCACCCGGTCGCTGAAACAGTTGCGGGTGCAGCTGAAGGATTATCAGTTTCTTTGGAGTTTTTTATAAAACAAGACCATGCCTCAGTTATTTGGACATGGTCTTGTTCTTATTTCATATACAGGAATCAGAAACTATAATCTGCACTTAAACCGAACACTTTGTTGGTACGGCTATATACATTTGTTCCGGGTAGTCCGGTTCCGTTATAGTTGGTTGATTTTTTTGTATAATCCTCATAGTTAGTCCACATATAACCAACATTTAAATTGAGGTGTTTGTTCATCTTTATTTTGGCTCCGACTCCCAAAGAGTAAGAATCACAAGAAAAACTGGTATCTGATTGATAGTTATCTGATAGTCCGTAGTCAGTGATTTGTCCACCACAGCTGAGGGTTAGTTGTTTGGTTACATCAAACTCAATACCTGCCAAGTATTCATTGGTTCCTTTAGTCAGATATTTTTGTTTGCCGTTTGCCATACCTGCATTTTTGTCATCATAAAAATGATATTCTACAGAAGCACGAAGTACCGGAAGGAATTCGTAGGCGGCTGCAATGGAGAGCATGGCTGGGATGTCATTGGGGGTGTTTACACCGTGTTTGTAAGGAGCTATCATTGCTTCACCTTCAGGAGTCCGGGGATATTCTATATTCTTTGTATTGTTTTCGATATTCAAGTTGGTCTTGAATTCATATTTGGCACCAATGTTCAGTTTACCCAGTTTAGCATTTACACCGATAACAGGAGTAAGTCCCCAGCCGGTTTGGTCACAGTCTAGAGCAAGAGGCAACAGGTTTGTGTCTGTTCCTTTTACAATAGCGTTCAGAAAGCCTTTGTAGCCACCGGTAAAGTAGTTCATTCTACCTCCACCGAATACGGAAAGCCATTCGGTAGCTTTATAGGATAATCCCAGCTGCAAAGAATAAATATATTGTTTACCGTCCATGGCACTTGTAATATCATACATATCAGGAGTTATAACCGTAGGTTTTTCTGCTTTTAAACCTTCTTGAAAAATACCTGCCATAGCTGAGGCGTCGAACATAGGCAGTCCGTCATCAAAAGACGCCTTTCCACCTCCGGCAGTGATGGCGAAGAATCCTGAAATTGTCCACTCACCTTTTTTATATGCGGCGAAGAGGCTGGGGATAACCGGTGCGGCGGCTGTTCCTTCGTAATATTTTTCAAAAGGCTTGTCTGCAACAGTAGGACCTGTGGCGCTAACGCCATTGTATGTCATAAAACTGGCATCAATATTTCTAGTCTGATAAGCGCTCTGAATGCTCAATCCTACATGGAATCCGTCTTTGGGTAAGAAAGCCAGTCCGGCAGGATTAGACAAAGCACCATCTATTTCTGTAGTAGCACCACGGGATAGCATACGGAGAAAAGCTGCATGTTGATTTGTATTGGTTAAAATACCTCCTGCGAAAGTTGAATTTGAAACGATTAGCGTCGCTGCGCTAATTAATAATAGTTTCTTCATTTATTACTTAATTTTTTTGTTTGCGGGCGCAAAGGTAGGATAAAATAACACGCGGACAAACCTTTTGTGCAATTATTTGTGTCGTCTATTGAAAAAATCAACTGTTTCAATAGAAACTATTTACTTGGATGATGAATATCCTTTTTTTTATTTGTGTGATTGATTGGTAGGAACTGTGGAATGAGGGAGCGTGCTGATGCTTTTGTGATATATTTGTTCCGGCACGCCTGTCCGCTAAGTAAATTCCTGGTCTGTTTACGGTTTCTTCACTCCATTCAGAACACCGGATTGAAAAGAATGTAGTATCTTTGCAACTCTTTTACTCAATGCAAAAAAAATATATGTATACCAACAAAGAAATATGGAACGTAAGTTATCCGATTTTTCTCGGATTATTGGCGCAAAACATTATCAATGTGACAGATACTGCTTTCCTGGGCAGGGTAGGAGAAGTCGAGTTGGGAGCTTCCGCCATGGGTGGATTGTTTTATATCTGTGTCTTCACTATTGCTTTCGGTTTTAGTGTCGGTTCACAAATCTTGATTGCTCGTCGTAATGGAGAAGGACGTTACAAAGATGTGGGTCCCGTAATGATACAGGGAGGGACATTCTTGCTGGGATTGGCGATGCTCATGTTTGGGCTGACACATCTTTTGGCCCCATCCATTGTCCGCTTGCTCATTTCATCTGATTCCATTTTTGATGCTACCATGGAATTTCTCAACTGGCGTATTTGGGGCTTTTTCTTCGCCTTTGTCAACGTGATGTTCCGTGCGCTGTATATTGGTATTACACGTACTAAGGTGCTGACAATGAATGCAGTGGTCATGGCATTGGTGAATGTGCTGTTGGACTATATTTTGATTTTCGGTAAGTTTGGAATGCCGGAGATGGGGATTAAAGGAGCAGCTATCGCTTCGGTGATGGCTGAAGCCGCTTCATTGGCTTTTTTCTTGATTTATACCTACGCAAAGGTGGATTTTAAGAAATTCGGCTTGAATCACTGGCAGAAGATTGACTTTTCTTTATTGGGAAAAATTCTGAGTATTTCGTGTTTTACCATGATACAATATTTTTTGGCCATGGCTACTTGGTTTGTCTTTTTCATCGCGATAGAACGGTTGGGTCAACGCGAGCTGGCGATTGCCAATATCGTACGTAGTATCTATATCGTGATGCTCATTCCGGTTCAGGCACTATCTACTACTACCAATTCCTTGGTCAGCAATCTGATCGGTGCGGGAGGGATAGCCCATGTCATGCGCTTGATTTGGCGTATTGCACGGATGTCGTTCTTCATCATGATAGTCTGTGTGGCCATAGTGGTACTTTTCCCTCATGCTATGCTTTCGGTTTATACCAATGAGCAGGCCTTGCTGGTGGAATCCGTGCCTTCGTTGTATGTCATTGCTGTGGCAATGGTCATCGCATCGGTGGCGAATGTCTATTTCAATGCCATTTCGGGAACTGGAAATACGCAGGCTGCTCTGATACTTGAAATGGGGACTTTGGTATTCTACGCCCTTTACATTCTATGGATAGGCATGGTGGTGAAAGCACCGGTTTCTGTTTGTTTTTCTATAGAGGTGGTGTACTATAGTTTGTTACTGCTTAGCAGCATTATTTATTTGAAAAAAGCAAAATGGCAGAATAAAAAGATATAAGGTTCATAAGTTTTTTGTATTTTTGCACCCTGTTGTTATTCTGAAGGTTAGTAAAGAAGGACAGGCAATCATAATTCGTAATTTATAATTAAAGATATATGTTCGATAATTTAAGTGAGAGACTGGAACGGTCTTTTAAGATTCTGAAAGGTGAGGGAAAAATCACCGAGATTAATGTAGCGGAAACATTGAAGGATGTGCGTAAAGCTTTGTTGGATGCTGACGTGAACTATAAGGTCGCCAAAGGCTTTACTGATACTGTGAAAGAAAAAGCTTTGGGGCAGAATGTGCTTACGGCTGTGAAGCCCAGCCAGTTGATGGTAAAGATTGTACATGATGAACTGACTGCATTGATGGGCGGTGAGACTGCCGAATTGGTGTTGGAAGGTCGTCCGGCGGTTATCCTGATGTCAGGTCTGCAAGGTTCCGGTAAGACTACTTTCTCCGGTAAACTGGCCCGTATGCTGAAAACCAAGAAGAACCGTAAGCCGCTGTTGGTGGCTTGTGACGTTTATCGTCCCGCTGCTATCGAACAGTTAAGAGTATTGGGAGAACAAATCGAGGTTCCTGTATATAGTGAATTGGACAGCAAGAATCCGGTGCAGATTGCATTGAACGCTATTCATGAAGCAAAAGCGAAAGGTTATGATTTGGTTATTGTCGATACAGCCGGTCGTCTGGCTATCGACGAACAGATGATGAATGAGATTGAGGCGATTAAGAAAGCGGTCAATCCGGATGAAACATTGTTCGTTGTCGATTCAATGACCGGTCAGGATGCGGTGAACACAGCCCGTGAATTTAATGAACGTCTGGACTTTAACGGTGTTGTGCTGACCAAGTTGGATGGTGATACCCGTGGCGGTGCCGCTCTTTCTATTCGTACCGTTGTGAATAAGCCTATCAAGTTTGTGGGTACCGGCGAAAAGTTGGATGCTATCGACCAGTTCCATCCTGAACGTATGGCGGATCGAATCTTAGGCATGGGTGATATCGTGTCTTTGGTAGAACGTGCGCAGGAGCAATATGACGAGGAAGAGGCAAAGCGTCTTCAGAAAAAGATTGCCAAAAACCAGTTCGACTTCAATGACTTTTTGAGCCAGATTCATCAGATAAAGAAGATGGGTAACCTGAAAGAGTTGGCTTCCATGATTCCGGGTGTGGGTAAAGCGATTAAAGACATTGATATCGATGATAATGCATTCAAGAGTATTGAGGCGATTATTTATTCCATGACTCCGCAGGAACGTACAAATCCCGAAATCCTGAACGGAACACGTCGTACGCGTATAGCCAAAGGCAGTGGAACCAGCATTCAGGAGGTAAACCGTCTGCTGAAGCAGTTTGACCAGACCCGCAAGATGATGAAGATGGTGACCGGTAGCAAGATGGGTAAGATGATGCCGAAACTTAAAAAGTAAGGTTTAAATAAACAGGTAGGGAGAAAGTGCGGAACTTTCTCCTTTTTTTATTATGCAACGTGGCTGATTTATGCTACATTTGTTGCTCAATGGATTATTTATAAATAAATAGTATGCAACTAATTGATGGAAAAGCTATTTCGGAACTGGTGAAGCAGGAGATTGCTGCGGAAGTTGCCGGAATCGTGGCTAAAGGTGGCAAGCGTCCCCATTTAGCTGCAATCCTCGTTGGACACGACGGGGGAAGTGAGACATACGTGGCGGCTAAAGTAAAGGCCTGTGAAGTATGTGGTTTCAAATCCAGTCTGATCCGTTATGAAGCAGATGTGACGGAAGAAGAATTACTGGCAAAGGTCAGAGAACTGAATGAGGATGCTGACGTGGATGGTTTTATCGTACAACTTCCCTTACCGAAGCATATTTCCGAGCAGAAAGTGATTGAAACCATTGACTATCGTAAAGATGTGGATGGTTTCCATCCTATCAATGTAGGACGTATGTCCATTGGCCTTCCTTGCTATGTATCCGCTACGCCTAATGGTATTCTGGAATTGCTGAAACGTTACCATATTGAAACACAGGGAAAGAAGTGTGTAGTATTGGGCCGTAGCAATATTGTGGGTAAGCCTATGGCGAGCCTGATGATGCAGAAAGCTTATCCGGGTGATGCCACTGTAACTGTTTGTCACAGCCGCAGCAAGGATTTGGTAAAAGAATGTCAGGAAGCTGACATTATCATTGCTGCACTGGGTCAGCCGAATTTTGTGAAGGCTGAGATGGTGAAAGAAGGTGCGGTGGTTATTGACGTGGGTACTACCCGTGTGCCGGATGCCACAAAGAAATCCGGATTCAAACTGACCGGAGATGTGAAATTTGATGAAGTGGCTCCCAAATGTTCTTATATCACTCCCGTTCCGGGTGGTGTGGGACCTATGACTATTGTATCTTTAATGAAGAATACGTTGCTGGCTGGAAAAAAGGCCATTTACAAATAAGTGCCATGCGCTTTGCGAAGCTTGATGGATAAAAAAAGAATGTGTCAAAAGTTTGGTAATGCTTACAGGATAAGCTGACCTGCTTTTGACACACTTGTTTTCATGAACAAAAGTTATGCCTGCTTTTCGGACTTACCTGTAAAATCATAAGGAAGGATTTTCGCTCTTAAAAGATTATTTTGTTCTTCGGAGTAATCATACTTTCGGGAGTGTCCTTGATGTATAGGTCTTTCTCGCTGGGAAGTTCGGGACATTTATGCCCTCATGCCCTCACTGCATGTATAATAGGTTTATTATAAAAGATTTAGATGGTGAGGGTAAAAAATATTGCTCTCACTTATGCTCTTATGCCCTCACTGTATTGTGAAGCTGAATTTTGCATAAAATGCTTGAATACAGTTATATATACTTTTTATAGGATATTCCGTTTTGATGTAAAGTAGGCTATTTTTAGGCTTTCTTTCTTGTAAGAAGTGCGCATGGAGGATTTGTACCTTTATGGAATATGGCGGATTCCGGCTGTGGTAAAAAAGATCAGGTTATTTTTAAAAAAGATGACGAGCTTTTTTTAAAAGGCCGCCGTCTTTTTTAAAAACGTCTTGGTCTTTTTTTTAAATGTCCTTGTCTTTTGGACGTGATTTCCACATACGTATGCATAAGCCTGTACGTACAAATGCATAGGGCTATGTATAGCTCCTGCTACGTATGTGAAAAAGTGTGCTCTCTGGAACGGATTGACAGGACGAAACGTTGAGTGTACTATACTCTTGATTTTTTTTATAGATTATATATAAATTGTTTATTATTAGCTGTTTAACTGCTTTGTTTGTACGATAGAGCTAATGTTTTGTACAATAGTGTCAGTATCTTGTATGGTATTTCTAATACTTTGGATAATACATTCCATGCCTTTTTAATGGATAGGGTACTTTTGTCGGTATCAAGTATAACCTATAAAATTAAGAATATGAAAAAGACTTTATTATGCCTGATGATGGCATGGGGAAGCTTGGCTTTCGCCGAAAACTACACAGTTGATTCTCCGGATTCTCGTATTACAGTGAATGTGGAAACAGGAACGAATACCACTTATTCCGTAACTTTTAATGGTAAAATGATTCTGAATCCTTCTCCCATTTCCATGACATTCGACAATGGAACCGTTATCGGAAGAAATATGGAAGTGAAGAATGTGGAACGTTCCACACAAAATCAAGTATTGAAACCGGTAGTGCGCCAGAAAAGCAAGCAAATCATTGATCATTATAATGAAATGGTACTGGATGCAGAGAATTACAAACTGTATTTTCGGGTATATAATGATGGATTGGCCTATCGTTTTCATACAGATTTTCCCGACTCATTGAAAGTACTGAATGAAGAAGTGATTTATTGTTTTCCGGAAGATTATAATACGTTGTTTCCCGAAGAGTGCAGTATGCTTTCTGCACAGCAGCCGTTATTCAAACCGATGAAACTCTCGGAAATAGGTACAGATCGTTTTTGCAGTACTCCTATATTAATAAAGGTAGATGAGAATGCCCGTATTTTTATCAGCGAATCTGATTTGGAAAGCTATCCGGGTATGTTTCTGCGCAAGCAAGGTAAAAACGAGCTGGCAGGCAAGTTTGCCGCTGTTTCACTGGAAGATTATAAGACAGACGACCGTCAGATATTTCCAACCAAGCGTGCTGATTACATTGCTCGTGTAAATGGCACACGCAATTATCCTTGGCGTGCAATGATTGTTGCCGAGAATGATGCCAATCTGATAACAAACCAATTGATCTATAAATTAGCTCCGGAAGCAGAAGGAGATTATTCATGGGTACGTCCCGGAAAGATTGCATGGGACTGGTACAACGCATTGATTCTGACGGGCGTTGACTTTAAATGCGGTATCAATAACGATACTTATAAATATTACATTGATTTTGCCTCTAAATATGAAATAGAATATGTGGTGATTGACGACGGATGGTCGGAAGCATGGGATGTGACTAAAACAATTCCTGAAATCAATATGGAAGCTTATATGAAGGTGCGTGCATTAATTCAGGAATTTATGGACGATTTTCTCGGATTGTACATCAGCCCGAAAAACCGTCTGATGAATTCTTTACTGATTGCT
>OLWW01001400.1_pt1 | contig 10468 bp, 8 predicted proteins | sample 1673991 | NCBI WGS metagenome assembly OLWW01 (sample SAMEA103958136, study PRJEB25191) | human gut metagenome
GCCGTCGCCGAAGGTGGTGTAAGAATCGCCGCAAATTCCCGTTTCTGCCGCAGGCAGCTGCGTTACTCCGATTTCCGGGGTTATGTTTGCGCGCTCACAAACAGTCATATGCAAGATATCGTTAAGCTTTTTGAAAACAGGCGGCTCAAATCGTCTTTCGCAAGCGGTTTCCAGGCGGTCGCGAAGCTGCTTGCGATTTATTATGTGATCTCCCACATTGTGCAGCTTTGCCTCAATTGTAACTCTTCCGAACTTATCGACCGAGCAGCCGCAATCTGTTGAAAGCAGCCCCATCTCACGCAAAGCGCCTACAACGGTCTCTGCCATATCAAGGTCATAGTGCCTTGATGTATCAAACTCGTTTGCGAGGTCTAATAGCATATCCGAAATTCCGTCGAACTGATCCGAAACAACGCCGCGCACTTGTGTGATTCTTTCTTCCGCACGCATTCTTGCCAAGTATTCGCCGTAAACCGTCCTTAGCGTACTTTCCACTGTTTTTGCACGCAGGCATTTTTCCGCAAATTCCGGTGCGCATTCCTCAAGTGTTCCGCCGCCCTTTCTTATGGAATCCGCAAGCGCGCCGAGAGCACGGTGAGTTTCATCACGATTGGTTTCCCAACAGCTTATTCTGAAAGAACAACCGCTGCATGCTCTCTCCTCACAGCCGGTAAAAATATCGCCGGGTTCAGGCGACTGTATTCTTTTAAGTCGCTTTGCAACTTCCTCTATTGTGCCGGAAACATCGCCCAACGCACCGCTTGCATATTTCAGCCGCACAACAAGGCTCTTGCGCATACCCTCAAGGCTTTCAAGCCGCACAGGCGGTGTGAAAAATCCGGCGATAACGGTGCACACCTGCTTCGGCAATAGCAAAAACACCGCAATACCAAGCACTATTTCAACAATAAAAACAAAGCTTTTTTCATCAATACCGAAAACGCATATTGAAATAAAGGTGGGAATGGAAAATCCAACTATTGCAAGCACTCTGCCGCCGCTTGAAAAAAGACCGGCTATCATACCGCCTACGGCATAAAGACAAACAAGCTTTGCGTCATTGGAACTGAGTGCCGCTGCGAAGCCCACAGCAGTGCCTGCAAGAGCGCCGCCGGAAACCGCACCGAAGCGAGCGGCTGTTAAAACTGTTGCAACAATAAAGACCTTGCCGAGCGAAAATCCACCTACTGCAACCGGTACAAGCGCTAAAAGCGCCATATCCGCAGAGATTATAACAGACGCCAGCTCCTCTCCGCCGAGACCGACGCCCGCCAGCGGATTTATTTCAAATGTCCTTGCAAGAAAATATGTAAGTCCGCCGGACAAAACACCCTCGCAAAGAAGCAACAGTGTATTATCCGAATTACTCATACAAGACACAAGGTTGCAAACCGTAACAGAGACCAGCACGGTAACAGCACAAAACGGGGCTGTTGTTGATAGTTTTTTGATTCCTGCTGTAAGCAACCGTATGCTGACAGCCGCAAAGAGCGACGCAATGTATCTGAACGGAGTATCGCTTACGCCGAAGAACAGATATCCAAAAAATGAGCCTGTTGCCGCTGTAAGCGAATATTTCAGCGGCACTGCCGCCGAGAGAATAACTCCGAGCGGTGTAAGGCTTGAAAGCAGCTTTACCTGCGAGCAAAGCAGTCCGCATACCGCCGCCGCCAAATGCAAAGCCACCGCGTGCAACGTTGTTCCTTTAAGCGGAACAGCGGACACTCCTGCTTTTAAATTTTCTTTCAAGTTTAATCACTTCTCCTCATTTTAATTATCCTGTTTTTGGCCCTATCTGAAAAGCCAGGTTTTTGTGCAAGGCACAAAGCAACTCGTTGCAGATGAATTTAAAACAACACCTTCTTGCGCAATATTAAGTTATTTAAATTATATACCGCAAAATAGAAATAATTTGTCATGACTTGATGTGAATTATTATAATATTTCTACGTTTAGTGTCCGGAAATGTCGCTTTATTTCCAAATTGTCGTTTGTATTTTTTAAAGCAAGTAAAAGTATTAACTGCCAAACGCAATGTCCGCTAAAAAAATGAATCTCAGCAATATATAAATACCCAAAAAACACGGCAGCAGCTCTTAAATTGCCCGTAACAATAAATGCATGTTTTGAATATAATGCTGTTGAAGTAAATGCAGGCTAAGCGGCAACAATGTCGTCTCGCCTAACTTCGATTATTATTTAGGAGGATATATCCGTATGGCAGATGTAAGAAACAACACCCAATCCCCCGGCAGCGCCTTTAAAGAAGCGGTATGTATTGACGCCGGCAGAGTCTACGATTCCTGCTGTGATCGCGATTGCCTTGAAGACCTTCGTTGCTATTTTTCAAGCGAAGGTCAGAGCATTATTGAAAGTGCTTTAAACATACGTGCAAAAAAAGCCGAGGTTTTCAATGTTTATATAAATGTTGAGCCTGTAACATTTAACCGCGGCTATTATTCGTGCAGTCTTAACTTCTTCTTCCTTGTGGATTTTGATGTATTTACATCGCAGTGCACAAAGCCTGTCAGCGTCAGAGGTTTCTGCTGCTATGAGAAAAAGGTTATACTTTACGGCAGCGAGGGAAATGTTAAGGTATTTTCGAACACAAACAACTGCTGCAACACGTGCGACGATGTTTATCAAAACTCGGCAAACGCTCCGCGCTGCGTTGTGCAGGCTGTTGACCCTATTGCCCTTTCGGCAAGAATTTGCGAGCTTCGCAGCTGCTGCGAAAACAATTGCTGTGTTCCGCAATGCGTTTGCGAAGCCATCGGCGGCACGGTTAATATGTCGCAAGAGCTCGGCACTCCCACAGTGCTCGTAACTCTCGGACTGTTCTCGATCGTGCAGCTTGTAAGAAATGTGCAAATGCTCGTTCCTGTGTATGATTTCTGCATACCCGAAAAGCAGTGTCAGGATTCAACAGACCGTCCCTGCGATGTATTTTCAAAAATACAGTTCCCCACAGAGGACTTCTTCCCGCCGCGCTCGGCAAGCGATGACTGCGGCTGCGGCTGTAAGGCAAATACCTGCGATTAAAACTGCTTAATTCCCCAAGCATTGAAAATAAAATTATAAGTGCACAAAAGCGCAGCACCTAAGGATAAAAGCCTTAAGTGCTGCGCTTTAGATATTATTTTTTCTTTTATTTACTTTAGCTTCGGCTTGATTGCTGCCCAAAATTTTTCTGCAATCTCTTTCATTCCTTTATCGTTGGGGTGATTATACATTCCGTGCGTATCTTCTTTATCGCGTATATCTCCGAGAGTTATAAATGAATCGCCGTATTTTTCGGCAACCGCCTTTTTCTCGCTGTCAAGCACAGGGCGAATGTAAAACCCTTCCGAATGAAACACCATTGCATTTTCATTTTTGCTGCAAAGATAGTTCCTTAAATACTCATAAGCCTCACCGAATTTTACCGAAGGTTTTTTGTCGTCATCATAATCTTTTGAAACATTTGCGCCGAAAAACATAATGATGATATCCGGCTTAAAATCCTTTGCGACAGGATAAAGCTCATCAACGATTTCTTTGCTGAAAGCGCGCTCGAAGTTTGCCACTTGAGTTATACAATATGAAACATCGGGTCGGTATTCCCTTTTGATTTTTTCTACAATCAAGTGGACATAGTCATTTTCAGGCTTTGTTGCTGCCATTCCGCAATCGTTAAACCAATTTATGCTTGGTTTCGGGCTGTGCTTTGTAATGGAATTACCTACAAACATAACTTTAAATCCGCCGTTGCCGTAAACATAAACGTCGCTTTGATTTTGGTTAGATGACGGAACAACATTTTCCTGCAAGTTTTTCACAATTTTCACCACCGAAAAAATAAACATTTCGGAAAGTGTGACGCCGAATCCGGTCCGAGAGTCCCACCTCCCTAAGCAATAACATTCTATCTCAGCATATTTGCTTTGTCAAGTTTAAAATGAGTATCCCTTATATATTAAACGTTTACCGTATGTTTACCCGTCTTTTTTTGCGCTATCGAAGTCACTATAAGAAGTATTGTTTCGATTTTCAAAACACGCTAAGCAAACACGAATTATTGTTTTTTGGAATAACGCTTCCGTTACACTTTTATACGGTAGCCCGCAAGACGGGCATGCTCCCGCGCCGCGCGCACGTTTTTGCTTTATATAAACGACGCTTTTCCTCTTTATTGTATTTTGTGCAGAGTCAAAGCGTTACCGTAATTCATAAAAAACGGGAAGCGGCGCCGACTTTGTCGGCGGCGTCATCGCCATTTTGGCGATGCGCGCGGCGCGGGAGCATGCCCGTTTTGCGGGTTGCCGCCAGATGAGATAATTTGGCATTACGTTAGACGAACATCTGTGAATTTGCCTTGCTTTTCAGACGAGAGTAACAAGCCGACCAACACTTTTTATGTTTATTTTGATTTACAAATAATATAAAATGCCGTTAACGCGCAAAAAGCCGCAATCTAAAAAGACAACGTCTCTTTGCGGGAATAAAGAAATATTCGAGACAAGCTATTTAAAACACGCTGCCGTACCGCAAAATGCGACAGCTGCTTACTTTGATTTATAAGAGATTTCTTCCTGTTGTTTCTTTTCATCATCCGATAAATCATTGCTTTTAGCAGATTTATGACCGGAGTTGATCTGCAGCATACACATCATAACAATACCGATGCAGCTGCCTATAACTATGCCTATTGCCAAAAAAAGTACGTATTTCAAAGAATGTCCTCCTTTTTGATATCCCCACAGCTTACGAGAATCTGACCATAAAAACTATTGCGAAACAACAGCAGTGCTGCTTGTTAACGACTCCTCTGATTTATTTTTAACAGCTTTTGCAAAAGTATCAGCGCTGTTTATTTCACTTTGAGCTTTTTGTTTTTCATTTTCTGTTTTTTTGGCAGAGTTTTGAGAAGATTGCGCTGTGCTTTCGGTCACGCTTTTATCTGTGCTTTTGCTATGTTGCACGGTTTTGTCATCGTTGTTTTTCGTGCCGACGCCTGCGCTTAAACTGTTTTGTGTCGGTGTAAGGTCCATTTCGTTTTTAAGTGTATTATCATCATTTCTTACAGCGCACGTTCCCCACATCGGCTGAATAGTTATGTTGCCGTTTATGCCTGCCTTTGCAGAAAATTCAATCGTGCTCCCGTTTGACAGCTGTTCCGTATAATATTTTTTATTCTCAAATTCAACAATGCAATATCCGTTTTCGGCAGTGCCGTTCGGTGTTATTGTAACAGCGTACTTGTTGCCTCTTAAAACAGCAGCTTTAAAAACGCCGCCATCATCGGTAACGTCGGCATCGTTTTCTCCCGTCTTTGCCGAAACCTCAACCGTATACTGTGCGGTTTTAATTTTTGCCGTATCGTTTGCGGTGGTTGCCGTAAACCAAGCCCAGCTTGCACCGCAAATGCAAACGACCAAAATGAAAATATCTATTAATGACGGAGCAATTATGCATAAAACACTGCTGTTATTTTCCTTTTTCTTGCACCATTGCGGTGATAAAACAGATTGTAAAGCTTAAGCACATTGCCCTCGTTAACAAATGGCAACAAGCAAAGATAATGACACCGCAGCTCTCTGCGCCAGTAACGATATTCGCCGTAATCTACGGCGCGGCGCTTTTCAGATTTAATGTATCGCGTTTCGCGATTGAAGTTTTTAAAAAACTCGGCAGCCTTTATAGCCAACAGAACAGCGGCAATTACAAGCAGCATAAGCCAAACTATAATTGCGTCGTTCACGTTATTTTCCACCGCTTTAAGTGATGGAAAACATGTTGTGATATGCTTTATAATGCCGTTTAAAAAAACCAAGATATCGCGAACGGACTTTGGTGACAGTCCGTCTTCAAAAAGCAGTTTGTTTGAAAAGTCATCAATTACAGCGGTCGTTAAAGCAAGAGGCAGCAATCCGCCGAGCTTGGGTTTTATGTGCTTTGCAACGACCGTATCGTATTTAACTAAAGTGGATTCACGCACAATCTGCTTGCGCGAGCGCAGCCATTCGTCGCAGTAATATGCAAAGTGTCGGTTTTTACCCGCTGCCGGTGCAGCAAAACCGTTTAAAAGCTGTGCTTTGCAAAGTGTGACCTTTTCCTTTGCCTGCTTGTAGGTTTTGCCGTAGCAAAAACCGTATTTAGCTTTACCCGAAAGCTCATAACCTTTTATATATCGTGCCTCCCAGCGACCGTCTTTTCTTTTAAATATGTTTTCACCTTTTCTAATTTTTTTAACCTCCGTATATTTTTTTGTTTTTTCAGAAAGATGCTATGTTTTTTGACTGAATATTTGACTGCAATAAGTAAGTTTTTGAAAGTGTTTACTAAAATTTTATCATTGATGATATATCAATTTCAGAGCTTTTTTCTAAAAATACAAACAAATTGTATATTTTTCTTGCTTTTTAAGTAAAATGATGCTATAATACGAATGTGAAATCGGCATTATGTCATTCTCAGAGGGGGAAACTCTGCGAAAAAACAATTACATAAAAATATAAAAATACCGCCTTGGATTTTCTTGTTGCAGAGGTGGTTGCAAACCAATGCTAACCTAACTGCAAAAGCCAAAGCGGTATTACTTTATCACGAACAATTACTATATAAAAGATTATCATATAAAGTAAAAATTCGCCGCTAGCAAGCTTTTAAATGTTTCGAAATAGGGCGATAAATAATAAGGCAGCGCTGCACAAAACAAAAAACAATTTGTGCAGCGCTGCCTTTTCTATATTTTTCTGTAATGTTAAACATCCGCGTTTTTATCAGCAGAAGCCCTGTTGCACGTGTACGTACTGGTAATTTTTATGCGCAAAATCTCAGTTCTAAGTTGTGCGTAAATTTTTTATCGAAATTTTAAGAAAAAGTGTTGACTTTTTTGTTCTGCTATGGTATATTATATAGGCGTTCAAAATTGCTGGTGTAGCTCAGTTGGTAGAGCAGCTGATTTGTAATCAGCAGGTCGGGGGTTCAAGTCCGTCCACCAGCTCCACCTTTTTGAGCAAGTCTTATTACGGACTTGAAGCCTAAGAGGGTGAGCAACGTAAAAAACAATTGATAATTGTTTTTAGTTGCGAAGTGCGAAGCGGCTATGCCGCGAGTACGACAATTTTTAAAAAATGTGTCCGTCCACTTTTCTCCACCTTTTTGAGCAAGTCTTGTTCAGGTAATATTTTGAACATAATTTAATATGGGAGTGTTCCCGAGTGGCCAAAGGGGGCAGACTGTAAATCTGTTGTCTTCGACTTCGGTGGTTCGAATCCACCCGCTCCCACCAAAAAATCGACTTGTGAAAGCAAGTCGATTTTTTATCCATTGCGAAAGCAATGGCATATCATCAGCCGTCAGGCTGTATATCATCAACAACGGCAAAGCCGTTGTTGTATCTCATCACGCGTAGCGTGTATCAAAAAGCTTTCGCAATGATGATATTCAATTTCTTCGAAATTGATGATATACAATGCTCCGCATTGATTTTTCACCGCCAACGGCGGAATATCACTAAAATCTCCGTCAATGTGGATTCAAACCACCGAAGTGAAAACAATGGGCTGATTTAGTGATTTATCAACATAAGTTCGACACTTTTTCATTCCATTGATTTTTCTTACAGAATATGTTATAATAATATGAAATTTAATATTCACCTCGAAAACCGCTGTTAACATGTCAGGTCGCCAGACGGCGGCACTTATTAACGGAGGTTAAGATAATGAAAACCGAAAAGAAAAAGACAATTGAAGTGTTGGACATAATGATTCAACACGCAGACAAAGGCCCTTTTGGTTTTTGGGTGGATGACTATGAGGGTTGTGGAAACCCAAAAATCTTTCCCGAATTTGAAGAAGGACTGAAGCGCGGCAGGTTAGTTCAAAAAGAGCATTACTTGTGTCCTTGGAATACTGCCGTGATGTATGGAAACGGCCGAGGTAATATTCATACTGGTTGTTACCATAGTTGTTCCATTGAGAAAGCTAAGTATTTGTCTGCGGATATGCTTAAATCCATTCTTAAGCGATTCAAAGATTCAATGTCAAGTGGAAAATATGATGACAAGGATAAGATAACGCCTTTGTTAACCTCAAGCGAAATTGAATACATTGAAGAACAAGAGAAAAAGGAAAAGCGTCTTCAAGAAGAACGGTACAAAGCAGAGCGTGCTGAAAGAATTAAGCGTGCAGCTAAATTGATCCAAAAATATCCCGAACACAAAGAGTTGTTTGCATCCTATTATGGCGAGAATGTTTTAGTTCAAACTTACGATGGCAATATAGATTTTAATCCAAACGGATATGCCGATGTTGTAGGTGCAGAAAAATTCACCTATGATGACTATATTGATGTGCAAATCAGATCTTTCCATAAAACAAGAGGTTGGTTTGCAACTTGCTTTTACAACATACCTCTCTCATTCAAGGGAACTATTGAGAGAAAGACCAAAGACAATATATGCTTTGAACGCATCTTTGTTGATGGAATGTATCCGGATGGTTTATGCTTTGACGGAAAAGAGGAACATGTTTGGATGAGCTTAAAAGGCTTTGAAGAATATGAGATTGGTGATAGTGTCTCATTTTTCGCAGATGTTTATCGCTATGTAAAAACAAGCAACGGAAAGCAGATCGACTATTCGTTAAGAAAACCTAAAAATATTGAAAAGATTGATAATTACAAACTCCCAACAGATAAAGAATTAGTAGTACAAGCAGTTAATGATATAATCTGTGAAACATGTTATCTTAGTGAACAGTGTAATCGCATTTCTTGTCTGCGTCCTAAAAAAGAACTCGGACAATTAAAAAGAGAAATGACAAAAATGGTGATGGGTGGGAAAAAGAAATGAAGAAAATTGCTATATCGCTGGTTTTGCTGTTATTGCTCAATTTGTGTGGCTGCTCAATACTTCCTGTTGGAACAAACATTTCAAACATTGAAACACTAAAAAGTTGGTCATTTCAATATAATGAAGGGACAAATGATTACAGCGTATTCTTTGCTCTATTAACGGATACGGAACGATATGTTTCTGCTGATGTGGATGCAGACATTCGAATCGTTAATGAAAACGGAGAAGAAGTATATAAAGGGACTCACTCGGTTAGCAAAAATGACTTTGGATATTATTCGAGTCAAGCGGCCGGCGAACAATACTTGGCAAATCTCAAAATACCTGCCTCTGATATTACGGCAGGAACTTCTGCCAACGGAAAAGTATATATAACCATTTACAAGGACGAATCATTGCGTTTTGATGAGGTGAATTGCGAAGCCTTATATTGCTTGCCGATCAAGGATGTACAAATTAGCGCATCAAGTTTGCCCAAAGAAGTTGTCATCAAAGGTTATGATGGAAAAATTGAATCAAAAATAAAAGTAGAGTCCGTGACATACATTTATGAAAAAGAATTTATTTCGCAATTAAAAATCACGGTTTCTGGAACGAAGACATATGGAAGTTCTTCTTCGTATGATATGATTAAATACAAAATCTACGATAGTGAAAAGTTCGTAGTAGAGGATGGTATTTTCTATCTTTCTTCACTTTCCAGTGGCGATAAGTTTAAAGATGATTCAATAGTGATTTATGATGTCGTCCCCGGAGAAACATACTCGATAGATTTTTTTGAATACAATTAAAATTTTTGAAAAAAACAAGGTTTATTACTTATTTTTTCAAAAAACAATGTGGCATCTAAATGGTTCGGAACAGCCATAAAAGTCAACATTCGTTGATACAAAGAAGTCATCTCTTTACGAGATGACTTCTTTGTTTGCAAAAGCCGTAAGTCCTTCATTTACAAGGGGTTTCGGCTTTTTCTCTTTTTGTGAAGCGTTCTATGTTCTCCCTGAAAACCTTCTCGTAATTGGTTGCTGTTATGCACTGGCTTTCAAAGGCTATTGTTTTGAAATCTCCTCCTACCTTGGGAGTTTCACTCAGAATATAAAGTCTTGCACGGGTTCAAGACTTTATTCTTGAAGGATGGAACACAAAATCAATTTAAAAAGACACACAGCCGTGGAGCTGTGTGCCTTGCGGTTAATCTCTCTTAACGAGACCTTGGACGATGGATGCAATGCTGTCTAATTGCTTGTCGTCCAGTTTCTTTAGGTCTTTAATAAGCTCGTTCAATTTTTCAGGGTTCTTTGCATCGATGTCAAAGAAGTCCTTGGGAGAAAGCTGCAAATACTCGCAGATATAGAAAAATCCAGACATCGAAGGAAGCTCCTTTCCGGTTTCGATGTTGTTTATATAACCGGGATTCTGACCGATTGAAAGGCTCATATCAAGAACTGAAACACCTTTATTTTCTCTTAATTAAGCGAGACTTGTTTGAAATTCGTTTTCGTACATATTTCACCACCGCCCTTTTTATAATATTGTATCCTACACGGTGGTCAAAATTATGTGAGCCATTCTATTAGTTATCTTGTTTTGTTGGAATGATTATGTTATAATAATATTTAATGTATG
>OLWW01001402.1_pt1 | contig 10462 bp, 8 predicted proteins | sample 1673991 | NCBI WGS metagenome assembly OLWW01 (sample SAMEA103958136, study PRJEB25191) | human gut metagenome
GCGGCTACTTTGAGGTCACGGCCCTCTCGAAAGAGGATTTGAAAAAGACCGAACTCTACCACCAGAACGCCGAGCGCGCCAAGGCCCAGGCGGCTTTCACCGACTACGGCCAGTATCTCGACAGCCTTGCAATGACGGCCACGATCAAGGGCTTTGAGCCGCTCTACATCCAGCGCATTGCCCAGCTGACGAACAAGTCCAACCAGTTCAACCTGACGACGCTGCGCTGCTCCGAGGATGACATCCGCGCCATGGCCGGGGACAAAAACGACCTCTGCCTTTGCGGCAAGCTCGTGGATAAATTCGGTGATAACGGCATTGTCACCGTTGTGGCGGGCCGGCAGCGGGGCGATGTGCTCGACCTGACGCTCTGGCTCATGAGCTGCCGCGTGCTCAAGCGCGGCATGGAGGACGCCATGATGGACACCGTCGTGGCCGAGGCCGCCGCCCGCGGGGTCAAAACCATCGTAGGCCATTATTATCCGACAGCCAAAAACGCCATGGTGCGCGAATTTTACGCGCAATATGACTTTGCCAAAACGGCGGAGGATGCCGACGGCAATACCGAGTGGACGCTGGACGTCGCCGCCTACACGCCGAAGCACCCCCACATGAAGATCGAACGCTGACAGATAGGAAACCGTATGAAACGAACCATCCTGCAAAAAGCGGCAGCTGCCGCACTGTTTGTGCTGCTCACGGCGGCACTGCTGGCGGCTGCGGATTTTCTGCTGGTGGATGATGTACACTCCTACTCCCGCGTCATGCTGCAGGAGCTGTATGCCGACGCCGGAAACATAGATACGCTGTTTTTGGGCTCCTCCCACTGCTACCGCAGCGTTGACCCCGCGCAGGTGGACGCGGCGCTGGGCACCCACAGCTTCAACGCCGGGTCGTCCCAGCAGCTGCCGGACGGCTCCTATTATATGCTGAAAGAAGCTGCTGCGCAGAACCCGCTGAAAACCGTCTATCTGGAAACCTTCTATACCGGCTATAATCAGCAAAAATCCAGCAATGTTCCGCTGGCCTGCTACCTGATCACCGATTACATGCGCGCGTCCTCGCCCTACCGTTACCAGTATCTGTGGGAGATGGGCGGTGCCGCGGCGTTTGCGGATCTGGTGTTCCCGGCGCGCCATGCTATTGCTGACCCCGGTGAGCTGACAGCCCTGTGGCGCGGCAAGCTGACCGGCGGCTATAGCGCGGGGAACTATGACTGGGTCACCTACCCGGACGAGGGCGAAGCCTACCGGGACCGCGGTTTTGTCTATACCGAGGGTACCAGCATCTGGGGGTTCGGCACCCTGATGCACGTGGATGCCAGCGCGCCAATCTCACCGTTTGGCCGGGCGAACCTGACCCGCATTGCCGAATTCTGCAAAAAGCAGAACATCCGCCTGGTGCTGGTCACCGCCCCGCTGCCCAGCGCCTATGTGCAGGATACCCAGAACTACCAGGCCTATGTGGATGCCATGCGCAGCTTTGCCGCGGCCAACGGCACCCAGTATTGGGATTTTTCGCTCTTTAAGGATACCGACCTGCTGCCCATTGGCTTTGACGATTTTTCAGATATGCACCACCTGAACGGGCAGGGGGCAGAAACGTTCAGCAAGGCGTTCGCCACGGTGGCCGCTCGCAGTGCTGCGGGCGAGGATGTAAGCGGCCTGTTCTATGATACGGTTGCCGAAAAGCTGGCCACATCACCGGATAGCACCGTGCAGCAGGGGGAGGGCAACTGATGTTTTCTGTTACATCCCTTGGCTTTTTGCCGTTTATGGCGCTGCTTGTCTGCCTGTGGTACCGCGTGCCCCAGCCTTCCCGCTGGAAGCTGGTTCTGGCAGCCAACGCAGTGTTCTGCCTTTCCATTGATATCGGCGCGTTTTTTGCGGTAGCCCTTGCCACGGCAGTGGTGTGGCAGGCCGCGCAGCATGCGCAGCCAGAGCAGCCCAGCCGCCGCGGGTGGCTGGCACTGGGGCTGGCCGCAGCCCTGCTGCCGCTGCTGGTGCTCAAATACAGCGGCATGCTGGTGCCGGGCCTGCGGGATTTGTATAAGCCCTTTGGCCTTGCGTATTACAGCTTGCAGCTGGCGGGCTACCTGCTGGATGTGTGGCATGGCCGCACGGCACCCGCGCCCAGCTATGCACGGCTGTGGTGCTATGCGGGCTTTTTCCTCTCGCTCACCCAGGGGCCGTTCAACCGCTATAATACCCTGATGCCCCAGCTGGAAGCCGCCCCCAAAACGTTTGAAACCCAGCGTTTGGTCAGCGGTTTGCAGCGCAGTGCGTGGGGGTATTTCAAAAAGTTTGCCATTGCGGACCGTGCGGCCATTGTGGTCAGCGCCGCCTTTGCGGACCCGGCGTCCTTTGACCGCAGTCAGCTGATTTTTGCCACGGTTATGTATTCGTTCCAGCTGTATGCCGATTTTTCCGGCTACACGGATATTGTGCTGGGCATGGGCGAGATCCTGGGCCTGCATCTGCCGGAAAACTTCCGCCAGCCGTTTTTTTCTGCCAGCGTCAAGGAGCTGTGGGCCCGGTGGCATATCAGCCTTTCGCAGTGGTTCCGGGATTATGTGTATATCCCACTGGGCGGCAACCGCAAGGGCATTGCCCGGCGGGATGCCAACCTGCTGCTGACCTTTTTGGTCAGCGGGCTGTGGCACGGCGCCAACTGGACCTTCCTTGTCTGGGGTGGGCTGCACGGCCTGTGCCAGGTGGCGGAGGACCACATGCCCGCTCCGCTGCGCAAGCGCAAATCTCTGCTGCTGCGCATCGTGGGCGTGCCGCTGACATTTGCCATCTTTGTTACAACCTTTACCATCTTCCGCACCAGCAGTTTGGGCAATGCGGCGGCATACTTTGCCGGTATCCTGCATAACCCCGGGCATGAGGTGTTTGCCCAGTACTGGCTGCTAGGCCTGACCAGCAAGCTGGAACTGCTCTTGCTGTTGTTGGGCATTGCGTTGCTGGTGCTGGTGGATGTGCTGCATGAATGCGGCCTGCACCTGCGCGCCTGGGTCAACGCCGCGCCGCGCCCGGTGCGCTGGGCTGTGTACGAATTTGCCATTTTTGCCTTTTTGCTGATGGCAAGCTTTTATTCCAATACGGGCTTTTTGTATGCCCGGTTCTGAAAAGCAACAGCCCCGGGCAGTACCCATAAAAGGTGCCGCCTGGGGCTGTTTTTGTCTGTGTGGAAAATATAAAAAGGGGACAAAGCTTTCCCAAAAGCTGCTTATTCCTCGCCCTCAAATTTCATGCCCCAGGCCATGCGGATATCATACATCAGTTGGGTCAGGGCAATGCTTTGCTGCGGGGTATAAATGCTGCTGTGGTGCCTGCCAGTGGCAGCACAACGGCTTACTTCCCGAATCTGGTATTCAAAACCGTTCACATCAAAAGGAAAATCCAGTTCCTGCGGTGGCTGGCCGTCCAGTTCCAGCGTCATATGTTCGGCGTACTGGAAGTCCGGCAGGGTAATGCGGCCCTTGGTGCCCACAATGCAGGCCATGCGGGTAAGGCGCTGGCCGATGGTTTGCACCGATTCCGCCGTGCAGCCGCTGGGGTAGGCAAGCCGCAGTTTGCTGTATTCATCGGTGCCGTATTCTGTCAGGCGCAGCTCTTCTGTCTGCACGTTCTGGGGCTGCTGGCCGGTGACCATCTGCAAAAAGCCAAGGTTATAAATGCCAATATCCAGCAAAGCGCCACCGCCCAAAGCAGAGTTGAATTTGCGCTCGCGGCGGGCGCCTTCAGTGGTAAAACCGTATTGGCAGGTGATGGTTTGCAGCGTACCGATCACCCCATCCGCCAGCATCTGCTGCAATTTGGCATACAGCGGCAAAAAGCGAATCCAGAATGCTTCCATGATAAAAAGCTGCTTTTTTTCCGCCAGGGCATACAGCTCTTTGGCCTGCTCTGCATTGATGGTGAACGGCTTTTCGCACAGAACATGCTTGCCGTGCTCCAGGCAGAGCTTGCAGTTTTCGTAATGCAGGGCGTTGGGCGTAGCAATGTAGATGGCATCTACGGCGGGATCGGCGGCAAGCTCTTCATAGCTGGCGTACCAGTGCGGGATGTTGTACTGCGCCGCAAAGGCTTTGGCACTTTCGGCCCGGCGGGAGCCGACTGCGGCAAGCCGCTCGCCCTCGGCAGCCATCGCATTGACTGTTGTGGCAAATTTGTTGGCAATGGTGCCGGTAGCTAAAATTCCCCAATTCATAAAATTACCTCCCATTAACAAGGGTTCTTTGTGCACATAGTACCACAAGCAGGAAATTGCGGCAAGGAAACACGCGCAAAACAGCAAGAAAAAACAGACCCGGCAGGGGAACAGCAAAATCCGTTCCATCATGCCGGGTCTGAACTTATTATGGGGACAGAACAGGAAAATGCGGCACAGCCTTACGGGCGTACCTTGAACTCCTGCTCACAGTAAACGCAGCGGTAGCGTCCGCTGGGGGTCAGGGCAAAGATGTGGTCGCAGCCGGTCTCCAGGGAGGTAATGCAGCGGGGGTTGGTGCACTTGATCACGTTCACCAGGCGCTTGGGTTGGTCCGGGCGCACCTTGCGGGTCACATGACCGTTCTCAATAAAGGTCAGGCTGATCTGCGGGTCCACATAACCCAGCACATCAAAATTCAAGCCGGAAATATCGCCCTCGATTTTAATAATATCCTTTTTGCCGCTTTTCTGGCTGCGCACGTTCTGCAGCAGGGCCACGCTGGCTTCGCTCAGCTTTTCCAGCTCCAGCAGGTGATACAGCGAAAGCCCGGTCCCGGCGGTAATGTGGTCAATGACCACGCCGTTCATGATTTCATCAATATTCAGCATTCAAAAGCAACCTCCCCGGTTTTGGGGTCTTTCAGCCCCAGCAGCGTCATAATCAAAGCCATGCGCACATACACGCCGTTCTGTGCCTGCTCAAAGTAGGCGGCGCGCGGGTCATCGTCCACATCCAGCGTAATTTCGTTCACACGCGGCAGGGGATGCAGCACCGCCATGTCCGCCGGGGCAAGGTTCAGCTTTTCGGCGGTCAGGATGTAGCTGTCACGCAGGCGGATGTAATCTTCCTCATTGAAAAAGCGCTCGCGCTGCACACGGGTCATGTACAAAATATCGAGGTCCGGCAGAGCACCTTCCAGGTTGCGGGTCTCAATGTAGGGGATGCCGCGGGGCTCCAGTACTTCATTGATGATGTAATCCGGCACGCGCAGTTCTTCGGGACTGATCAGGACAAACTTTACGTTGTCATAGCGGGCCAGGCTCTTGATGAGGGAATGTACCGTGCGGCCAAACTTCAGGTCGCCGCAGAAACCAATGGTCAGGTTGTCCAAACGGCCCTTGCGGCGGCGGATGGTCATCATGTCCAACAGGGTCTGGGTGGGGTGGCTGTGGCCGCCGTCACCGGCATTGATCACCGGGATCTTGCTGTAAAGGGAAGCACGCAGCGGGGCCCCCTCTTTGGGGTGGCGCATGGCGGCAATATCCGCATAGCAGCTGATAATGCGGATGGTATCCGCAACGGTTTCACCCTTGGAAGCACTGGAAACACCGGCATCCGGGAAACCCAACACCTTGCCGCCCAAACGCAGCATCGCCGATTCAAACGAAAGGCGGGTGCGGGTGGAAGGCTCATAGAACAGTGTGGCCAGGCGCTTGTGGTCAGCTACATCCTGGTATGCTTCGGGGTCATCATGGATGCGGTCCGCAAGGTCCAGCAGCTTTTGGGTTTCTTCCTTTGTAAAGTCAAGGGGATCAATCAAATGTCTCATCAACAGCCATCCTTTCCTTATGGTGTATCTGAAAACAAAGAAAATGACGGATATTTCGCAAAAACAAGCAGGATGTAAGGCAAAGAGCCGCCGGAATCCTTTGTGGATTCCAAGGCTTTTTAACGCAAAATCTCGCTGTGTTTGTAGAAATAGACGATATTTTCGACTTTTCAGATACACCGTGGTCAAACGGTGCCATGCGCGGGGCAGGCACACGTTCGGGAAATACGTTCAAACCGGCAGTGCGGCAAAGCTGGCCGCAAACCTGGCTTATTATATCATACCTGCCCGGCAAATAAAACCCATTAACCCCCAAAAATGTCCGCTTTTTTTGAGGCAATTTTACAAAAACGGTCAAAATGCGCGGCAGCCGGTGCAGCCTTTACCGGACCTTTACATCCTGGTGGCTCAACAGCAGCTGGACCGCAAGCAAAATCAGCGCCAGCCAGCCAACACAGGCCAAAGCGAAGCCTAGGTAGCTGTCCGCCAGCATATCACTGCTCTGGTTAGCGTTCATGCCGCGCTGCATCAGGCAATAGGGCCAGGCGTACCAGTAGCCCCGGCTGGCCAGCAGCATGCCGGAAACACCCCCGGCCAGCCCCAAAAACACCGGCAAGGCAAAGCTGCGGATCACCATGGAAAATAGCAGCTGCGCCGCCACCACGGCCAGCCCGCCCAGTACACTGCGCACCAGGTAAAAGATGGTAATGGCCGGCGGGGGCGCTGTGAATCCGGCGAACACCCGGCCGCAGAACCAGTACAATACAAACACAAATGCCTGAGTCAGCAGTACCAGCTTTGTCACCACAAGCAACTTGGCAAGGAACAGGTAAAAGGGCGGCACCGGCTCCGCCATAATCAGGTTCCAGTTGTGGCCTATGTGCTCCAGCCGCCACAGGTACGCCGCGTATACCGCCACCATGCAGGGGAAGAAAAACAGCGAGTAAAATAGTGTGTGCTGGGTCCACAGACTGTACCAGCCGTCCCGCAAAATTTCAAGGTTTTGCAGGTAGTTGAAGGTTCCGTACCCGGCGGAAATGATGGGCAGAATAAAAAACATAAACCAGATGGGCGAAGCGTGCAGTTTGCGGTTTTCTGCACGGATACAACGCAGCAGCATGGGTCACACCTCCTTGTTCCGCATGGCATACCACGCGGCAAAAAACAAAATACCGGCCAAAACCACCGTGGCAACCAGCAGCGGCCACTGGAACGGCACAATCATGTAGGTGACTACTTTGCTGGCCTGGTCCCAGTCCGCAATCCGGTAGGTGTTCAGAGGGATAAAATACCCCCACGGCACAAAATAGCCGACCCATGCCGGCATAAAGGCACTGAACAGTCCCAGCAGCGTGCCAAGAATGCCTACACACAAAGCGGGCAGGGGATTGGCCAGCAGCACTGTCAAAAGCAGCTCAGAGAAAAAAATCATGCAGTCCACGGCAAAGGTGCAGCCCCAGAGATAGGCAGCCTGGCCTGCGGCGGGGTAGGGCTGCGTGTAATGCTGCAAGTGCCCGATCAGCGGGGCGCCCGCAGCTTCCAGCGTGACGATCAAAAAGATCTCCGCCAGCCCCAGCGCTGCCTTTGCGGCAAACAGGCTGCGGCGGCTTTGCAGGGTATACAGCAGTTTGGGCGTACAGCCTTTGACTTCCACATCCCAAAGCCTGCTTGCCAGAATCGCCATGGCCAACGGCATTAAAATGGTATTGATGATGGGCAGGCTGTAAAACAGGGCACTATAAGCGGATGCCAGCTCGTCAGCACCGGTCGGCGCAGCGGACTGGCACCAAAGCAGCGCCATGACCGGCACCAGCAGGCAGACAATCAGATCATGCCGGCGGCGGGCCTTTTGCAGCTCGGCGCGGATGCTTGTGTACATGTCAGCCCACCTCCTTGCCGGTTTGCGTGTTGGTCAGGCTCAGGAAAATTTCTTCCAGATTCTTGGTCTGCTGCTCCACGCCAACCACCCCGGCCCCCTCGGCGGCAAGATCCTGCACCAGCGCGGCCAGGCGGGCATCCTCCATGGTGGGCAGCAGACAGCCGTTGTCCGCAGGCTGCGGGGTCAGGCCGTAGCGGCGCAGCACGGCGGCCCCGCGGTCCGGAGCCAGCAGGCGCAGAACAACATTGCCGCGGCTGTGGCGCTGCAATTCCGTCAGCGGGCCTTCAAACAGCAGCTGGCCGTGGTTGATGATGCCCACCTGGCTCACAATCTGCTCCATCTCGCCCAGCAAATGGCTGGAAATCAGCACCGTGGCGCCGCAGGCATCTGGCATATCGTGGATCAATGCACGCATTTCCTGGATGCCAGCCGGGTCAAGACCGTTGGTAGGTTCATCCAGGATCAGCAGCCTGGGGCTGCCCAGCAGAGCCATGGCAATGCCCAGACGCTGTTTCATGCCAAGGGAATACTGCCCCACCTTGCGCTTTCGGTCTGCCTGCAGGTGTACAATTTCCAGCACGCGGTCGATGTCTTTGTAGGGCACGCCTTTCAGGTCGGCTACAATTTCAAGGTTTTCCTGCGCAGTAAGGTGCAGGTAGCCGGATGGCGACTCAATCAAACTGCCGGTCTGGCGCAGCAGCTCCAGCCGGGTACGCTCCGTCAATGTGCGGCCCAGCAGAGCCACGCTGCCCGCCGTGGGGTGAACCAGCCCCAGCAGCATTTTCATGCTGGTAGATTTACCCGCGCCATTTGGCCCAATAAAACCATACACACACCCCTGCGGAACATGCAGGTCCAGATTGTGAACCACGGTGCGGCCACCATAGGTTTTGCACAGCCGTTTTGTTTCAATTACATATTGCATGGCTAACACTCCTTTGTTCATCTTTTGGGAACAAAGGCATGGTAACACGCCGACCTTAACCTGCCACAAAGCCCAGCTTAAGTTTAGCTTAATTCTGCCCGGCGGCTCTATCGGCAGCCCGGTGCTCGTATTATAATAAAGGCAATACCGCACAATTCCCGCCTGACGGCTTAAGCACCGCTCCGGCGGCTGCGGCACGGCATCTGCGTTGCCAAAATGCTCGATAATACACAAAGTATTATCTGCGCTTTTGGCTTAGCATCTGCCGTACCTCGCTCACCGTATCGGCACTTAGAATTATGCGGTATTGCCTAAAAGTACAAAGGGGGGCGCACCCATGCAAACCATTTATGATGCTAAAATTTTGATTGTGGATGACAACCAGGATCTGCTGAACCTTGTTACCACGGCGCTGCGCAGCACCGGCTGCGCAGCGGCCCAAGCGGCATTTGCCGCCAACCGCCCGGACCTGATGATTTTGGACATCAACCTGCCGGATGGGGACGGCTTTACCCTGTTCCGCACGCTGCACAGCATGGCGGATATCCCGGCGCTTTTTCTTTCTGCCCGCGATGCTGACGCCGACCGGCTGTTTGGTCTGGGCCTGGGCGCGGACGACTACCTGACCAAGCCGTTTTTAACGCAGGAGCTTTTGCTGCGCATCCAGCGCATTTTGCAGCGCTGCTATCGGGGCGAACTGTGGCGGACTGCCGCAAAAACGCTCCAGCTGGGCCAGCGCACGGTGTATCTGGCCGATGCTTTGGTCCGCCTGCCGGATGGCACCGCCCAGCCCCTGACGGCCACCGAGCGCGCTCTGCTGCAAAAGCTGGCCGAAAACCGCGGCCATATCGTTACTTATGACGCGGTGTGCGAAGCCGTGTGGGGGGCAGACTATTACGGGTACGAGAACAGCCTGAATGTTCACATCCGCCACCTGCGGGAAAAGCTGGAACCCAACCCCAGCAAGCCGCAGTACCTTTTAACGGTGCGGGGCATCGGCTATAAATTGGCAGAGGAGAACGCACAATGAAAACTTTTGCAGCCCTGATCCGCCGCTATGTGCTGGCCACAGCCGCTATTGTGCTGCTGGTGGGCGGTTTGCTGGTGGGGCAGATTTTTTATGTGGGGTTCAAGTCCAACGCGGTGGATGCAACAGGCTACCGGGTCGGCGCCTTGGCTGATGCCCTAAAACAAACCGAAACCGGCCTGCAATGGGGTCGGGAACATACCCCGGCGGAATGGATGCAGGGCTATGCCTGGGCCATGGTGCTGGACGATAATGGCAATGTCATCTGGCAGCAAGACCTGCCGCAAAAGCTGAATCACCGGTACACGGCATCGGAAGTTGCCGTGTTCTCCCACTGGTACCTGGCCGATTACCCCGTGCAGTGCTGGGCGGCGGATTACGGGTTGTTTGTTGTAGCGGAACCGGTTGGAACCTGCTGGAAGTATAACATCGACATGAAGCAAAAAATGATAATGATGCTGGGCAAAAGCATTCAGCCCACCATGGTGGAGCTCCTGCTGGTGGTGCTGGGGTGCTGCCTGTTCTTCAGCTGGCGCGGGAGCAAAAGCCTGCAAACCGTAACAGCCGGGCTGGATACCTTGGCGCAGGGCGGTACGGTCAGCCTGCCTGCCGCCGGCTTTGCGGGGGAGCTTGCCCAAAAGCTGAACGAAACCAGCGAGCAGCTGCGCCGCCGCAATGAGATCATTGCCCGGCGGGATACCGCCCGAACCGAGTGGATCGCCGGGGTCAGCCATGATATCCGCACTCCGCTGGCACTGATCCTGGGCTGGGCGGAACAGCTGCAGCGGGATGCCACCCTGCCCGCAGCAGCCAGACAGAAAGCGGGCGGCATCTGCACCCAGTGCGAAAAAATCCGCAGCCTGA
>OLWW01001403.1_pt1 | contig 10458 bp, 7 predicted proteins | sample 1673991 | NCBI WGS metagenome assembly OLWW01 (sample SAMEA103958136, study PRJEB25191) | human gut metagenome
GCAGACAAGGTTAGAAAATTCATTAAGGACGGTAAATACGGCGAGGTTATAGGTCTTGACGAATCAAGTAAGAGGTATTATCCAAACGATTCCTTAGCGTCAACCGTGCTCGGCTTTGTGGGATCTGATAACCAGGGGCTTTACGGTGTTGAGTATACTTATGACACACAGCTTACCGGAACACCCGGCAGAGTTGTTGCATCTAAAAACGCACAAGGCTCCGATATGAAATTCAGCTATGAGTATGTTGAAGAAGCGAAAAAAGGCGACACGCTTGTGCTGACTATCGACTCTTATATTCAAGAGGTTGCTGAAAAATATCTTGACGAGGCAGTTAAGGAAAACAAGGTTGCCAATCGCGGCACCTGCATTGTAATGAATGTTAACACGGGCGCCGTGCTTGCAATGGCAGTCTCGGGCGACTTTAACCCCAACGACCCTTTCACTCTTTCTAAGGAATACACTTCACAGCTTAAAGGCTTAAGCGGCAAAAAGAAAACCGAAAAAACAAAAGAGCTGCAAAACAAAATGTGGCGAAACAAAGCGGTTTCCGATACCTACGAGCCGGGATCTGTTTTCAAAATTATTACCTGTGCCGCGGCTCTTGAAGAGGGGGTTACGACACCCTCGACTTCATACCACTGCTCGGGTAACATAACAGTTGCCGGCAGGACGTATAATTGCCACTTAACAACAGGACACGGCACTCAAACACTCAGTCAGGCAATGCAGAATTCCTGCAACCCCGTGTTCATCAGTCTCGGTCAGATGCTTGGTGTTAGGACGTTTTTAAAGTATTTCCGCGCGTTCGGTCTTGCTGAAAAAACAGGCATTGATCTGCCCGGCGAATCTATTTCAACTTTTCATACCGAAAAAACAATGGGGCCTGTTGAGCTTGCATCTGAAGCGTTCGGTCAGACCTTTAACATAACTCCTATTCAACTTATAACTGCGGCAAGTGCGGCAGTTAACGGAGGCTATCTTGTGCAGCCGCACGTTGTCGGCGAGGTTCGTGACGCCGACCAAAAGACGGTAACCGCTGCAAAGAACCTTAAAAAGCGTCAGGTAATTTCAAAAGAAACCTCAAAAACAATTGCAAATATGCTTTATGAAGTTGTTGCAATAGGTGGCGGAAAAAACGCATATGTTGCAGGATATAAGATCGGCGGTAAAACAGGCACATCACAAAAGGTTGCAGAAAATTTAACGCAGAACAAGGAAAACCTTTACATCGGTTCCTTCCTGGGAGTGGCACCTGCCGATAATCCGGAAATTGCAATTTTGTTTATGCTTGATGAGCCGATGGGAGACAACTACTACGGCGGCACGATTTCGGCACCGCCGGGCGGAAAGATACTTTCCGAAATTCTTCCGTACCTCGGTTACGAGCCGCATTACACTGAAAAAGAGCTTGAAACAATGGCAAAGAACGTTGAAAATGTTACTGGCGCCAAGGTTTCCTCTGCAAGAGCGACGTTGCAGAACGCCGGCTTTAAGGTTAAAATCGTCGGCGACGGTGAAACCGTAAATGCGCAAATGCCTGAGGCGGGAGCAAAGATTTTCGACGGCGGCGTGGTTGTGCTTTATACAGGAAAATCAAACAGTAAAACAGCGGAAATGCCGGATCTTACGGGAAAATCTGTATCTCAGGTGAACGAAGCGGCGACAAACGCAGGCTTTAACGTTTCGTTTGAGGGCTCATCGCTTGATGCCGGCGGTATTGTTTCATACAGACAAAGCATTGAAAAAGGAACAAAAACCAAGCTTGGAACAACAGTTACGGTTTATTTCCGCGACAATAACACTGTGGACTTTTAACTTTTTGCAAGGAGGCAAAAATGAAGCTATCTGATTTTGTTAAGGACATCGGGAATATTGGCGATGTTACAATAAGCGGCGTTACGTCAGACTCAAGAAAGGTTACAAAGGATTGCCTTTTTGTGTGCGTTAAGGGTCCTACTGCGGACGGACACGATTTTGCCGAAGCAGCATTTAAAAGCGGCGCCGCAGCAATTGTTGCGGAACGTGATTTGGGATTTGATAATCAAATAATCGTTAACGATACACACGAGTTTTATTTTAAAGCCGCTGCGCTTTGGTTCGGAGAGCCGCTTAAAAGCCTTAATCTTATCGGCGTTACGGGAACTAACGGAAAAACATCGGTTACCTATATGCTGAAAGCAATTTTTGAAAAGGCAGGACACAAGTGCGGACTTATAGGCACAATTCAGCATATGATAGGCAGCGAGGCGGTTGACTCCAACAATACAACTCCGGGTGCTTATGAGCTTAACGAGCTGTTTGCAAAGATGCGCGACGCAGGTTGTGACACGGTTATTATGGAGGTTTCTTCACACGCACTTGACCAAAGAAGAATATGTGCTGTTAATTTTGATGCGGCAATCTTCACAAATTTAACGCAGGACCATCTTGATTATCATAAAACAATGGAAAACTACCTAAAAGCTAAGAGAAAGCTTTTTGAAATGTGCACCATTGCCGTTGTTAACGCAGACGACGATGCAAGCGAAAAGCTTACGGAAGGACTGCCTTGCAAAAAAGTAACCTACTCTGCAATAAGCGACAGCACAACCTATTCCGCAAAGGGAATAAGCTACCGTGCAGACGGAGTCGATTTTGACTTTGTCGGCTTTGGAATGATTGGCAGGGTTCATCTTAAAACCGGCGGAAAATTTTCGGTTTACAATGGTCTTGCCGCGGTTTCTGCTGCTGTTGCGCTTGGAATACCGGCATCACTTGCCGCAAGCGCGGTTTCCGAAATACCCGGTGTTAAGGGTAGAGCGGAAGCGGTTGCAACGGGCAAGGATTTCCATATAATTATCGACTATGCGCATACTCCTGACGGTCTTGAAAACATTATAAGCACCTTCCGTGATGTTCCGCATAACCGCCTTATAACACTGTTTGGCTGCGGCGGCGACCGCGACAAAACAAAACGCCCGAAAATGGGGCGCATTGCGGCTCAGCTGTCTGATTTCGTTATTGTTACTTCGGATAATCCTAGAACGGAAAATCCGTCGTCGATTATTAAAGATATACTTGTTGGTATGAAGGATATAAAAACGCCGTATGTGGTTATTGAGAACCGCATTGAGGCAATTAAATATGCAGTTTCACACGCACAGAGTAAGGATATTATTTTGCTTGCCGGAAAGGGGCACGAAACGTATCAGATACTTTCAACAGGTAAAATTCATCTTGATGAACGCGAGGTTGTTAAAGAAGCATTGGAGGAAAGAAAATGAAAGCGGTTATATCGATAATGGCGGCAATTGTGGGCTTTTCCGTAACGGCGCTTTTGGGTGTTGTGTTTGTTCCGTTTTTGCACAAGCTTAAGTTCGGTCAAACAATTTTAGACGACGGTCCGTCGTGGCATAAGAATAAAAACGGTACACCCACTATGGGCGGCATTATGATGGCTATCGGCTTGTTGATTTCGTGCTTGCTCTGCTTTGGGCTTTCCGCACTTTCGGTAAGCGACTCAATGTGGAATACCCCGATGCAGGTTGCATTGACTTTCGCTGCAATAGGACTTAGCCTAGGAATGGGACTTATCGGCTTTTTGGACGATTACATTAAGGTTGTTAAAAAGCGCAATCTTGGCTTGACCGCAAGACAAAAAACACTTTTTCAGGTGCTTGTTTCAGCAGGATATCTTGTCTGTATCGCATTTGCCGGCGTTGATACAACATGGATACCGTTCATTGGTGATGTTAAGGTAACATCGGGCGCAGGTCTTTTGTTTTGGCCGATTGCTTTAATGTTTATCTACGGATTCACAAACGCCGTTAATCTTACAGACGGTATTGACGGACTTGCGTCAACTGTAACGCTTGTGGTTTGCTGTTCGTTTATGCTTATGTCTGCTTTTGCCGGCAATATCGGTGCAAATATTCTTGCGTGCTCCGGAGCCGGCGTTTGTCTTGGGTTCTTAATGTGGAACTCACACCCGGCAAAGGTGTTTATGGGCGACACGGGTTCAATGTTCCTTGGCGGACTTGTGGTAGGTCTTGCATTTTGCACAGGCAGACCTATACTGCTTATCGCTGCAGGTATACAGTATATTATCGAGGCATTTTCCGTTATATTACAGGTTGCTTATTATAAGAAAACAAAAAAACGTCTTTTCAGAATGTCGCCGATTCACCATCATTTTGAAATGGGCGGTTACAGTGAGGAAAAAATTGTGCTGCTGTTTTCCGCAGTAACGGCTGTCGGCTGCGTTGTTGCGCTGCTGCCGTATATTATTTGATATTAAAGATTACAATAATTTGAAAGGGGCGGGCGTATGACTACGGCAAACGGCGAAAGCGGCGGAAAGCGCCTTAAAAAAAGCTGGATATTAAAGCAGGGAAGTATGGATGTAACGTTTTTGTTCTTTGTGCTTATTCTGCTTGGAATTGGGCTTATAATGCTGTTTTCGGCATCTTATGCATACGCCGAAACCAAGTTTGGCGACAGCTATAAATTCATTATAAGACAATCGGGATTTGCGGTTGCAGGCGTTGTTTTAATGCTTGTTATATCGCGTATAGATTATCACAAATATATGAAATACTCGTGGCTTATCTACGGCGTTTCAATTGCGTTGCTGATATTGGTTTATCTGCTGCCCTCGGTTGAGGGCTATCATCGCTGGATAATATTGGGACCTATCAACTTTCAGCCGTCGGAAATTGCGAAGTTTGCAATTATTCTTTTGTTTTCACATATGATTTCCATTAACTATAATGCTATGAAAACCTTTAAGTTCAGTATACTGTTTTTGGGATTTTTGCTTGGCATTGTTTGTGCGCTCGTTATTTTTGAAACGCACCTCTCAGCCACGATTCTGATATTTTCAATCGGTGTTATACTTATGATAGTCGGCGGTATTAAAAGACGGTATATCATAGGCGGCGCTGTAATTGCGGCAGGTTTGCTCGGCATTGCGCTCGGAACCGGCGTTGTTGGATATTGGTCGGACAGATTAACTTATTGGCGAGATCCATGGTCCGATGCGGCAGGTCTCGGCTATCAGGTAATACAGTCGCTTATGTCAATAGGCTCCGGCGGATTGCTGGGTCGCGGCATCGGTCAGTCAATGCAGAAATATCTGTGGGTTCCCGAGCCGCACAACGACTTTATTTTCGCAATTGTGTGCGAGGAATTGGGACTTATAGGCGCGATGTTTATTGTAACTCTTTTCTGCCTGCTTGTCTGGCGCGGATTCACCATTGCAAAAAACGCAGAGGATAAATTCGGCGCACTGCTTACAATCGGACTTGTTTGTCAGGTTGGACTTCAGGCAATGCTCAATATACTTGTTGTTACAAATACAATACCGAACACAGGAATAAGTCTGCCGTTTTTCAGTTACGGCGGAACCTCACTTATAATATTGCTTTGTGAAATGGGTGTGGTACTCTCGGTATCACGATTCAGCACAATGACAAAGCGCTGAGAGAAAGGTCAGGTTGAAAAACTTATGCATATACTTTTTGCAGGGGGCGGAACGGCAGGACATATTAACCCGGCGCTTGCCGAGGCAGCGTATGTGAAGCTTAAAGAGCCGGGCGCAGTTATAAGCTATATCGGCACGGCAAAAAAGCTTGAGGCAACGCTTGTGCCGCAGGCGGGATATAATTTTTACACAATAGATGTGGCAGGCTTTCAGCGAAGGCTGACTGTTAAAAACATTGCAAGAAATATTGTTGCGGTAAGCAAGGCGGTAACCTCATCAATTAAGGCAAAAAAGCTTTTAAAGGAGCTTAAACCGGACATTGTTGTGGGAACGGGCGGCTACGTCAGCGGTCCTGTGCTGCGCGAGGCTGTAAAGCTCGGAATAAAAACCGCAATACACGAGCAAAATGCTTTCCCCGGAGTTACAACGAAGATGTTAGCACCGAAAGTTGACGCCGTTATGCTTGCAATGCCGGAAGCGGAAAAATACCTTAAGTGCAAGAATAAACCTGTTGTGACGGGAAATCCCGTAAGACTTGATTTCTTGTCGCTGGACAAGGAAAAATCAAAAGCGGCACTTCATCTGGACAATCGCCCTGTTGTGCTCTCTTTCGGCGGAAGTCTCGGAGCTGCGCCGATCAACAATGCTGTGGCAGATATGATTGCAAAGCTTTATAAAAAACAGGACATTGTATTTGTTCACGCAACCGGAAAGAACGGATATGAGCAAACGAAGGCTATGCTTTCGGAAAAGGGTGTTGACTTGAGTGCCGATAACATAAGAATACTACCTTATATCGACGATATGGCAGACCATATGGCAGCAGCCGACATAGTTATCGGTAGGGCAGGCGCGATAACCCTTACCGAAATTGAAGCCGCAGGCAGAGCGTCGATCCTTATTCCGTCGCCGTATGTTGCGGAGAATCATCAGTATCACAACGCAATGACGCTTAAAAACAGAAATGCGGCAGAGGTTATCGAACAAAAGGATTTGAGCGGAGATACTCTCTCGGCAGCGGTTGAAAAAATGCTGTCATCGCCCGAAATTACAAAGCAGATGGGTAAAAATGCTGCTGCAAACGCTATAACCGATGCAAATGCAAGAATTTATGATTGCATTAAAAGTTTGTAATTGAAAGTAATTTAACAAAAATCTCATATTCGGCATAATATAAACTGAAATTAAGTTTATTATGCAGTGAAACTTTTATTATCAAAACGCTGCAAACCGAAAGGATGCCTAATATGAGCAAACTTATTATTAAAGGCGGCAATCGTCTGAGCGGTGAAACAATTGTGCACGGCGCAAAAAACAGCGCGCTGCCTATACTTGCCGCAGCGCTTCTTGTAAACGGAATCAGCGTTATACATAATTGCCCCGACCTTTCAGATGTGCGTGCCTCGATAAAAATACTTCAAAATCTCGGCTGCAGATGCTACCGCGACGGCAGCACGGTTATTGTTGACGCACGCACTGTTAATTGTTGCGAGATTCCGGAAACACTTATGCGTGAAATGCGATCTTCAATTGTTTTTCTCGGTGCTGTTGCCGCTCGTTGTAAGCAGGCAAAGCTTTGCAGTCCGGGTGGCTGTGAGATAGGGCCGAGACCGATCGATTTGCATATTTCTTCTTTAAAAGAGCTGGGGCTTGCAATAAGTGAAGAGCACGGCTGCATAAACTGCTGCTGCAAAGCGTCGGGACTTGTCGGAAACAAGGTGTTTTTATCCATTCCGAGTGTCGGCGCAACAGAGAATATTATGATAGCCGCAGCGACGGCAAAGGGCACAACGCATATAGTAAATGCAGCTCGGGAGCCCGAAATAATGGATCTTGCCGATTTTCTAAACAAGGCAGGGGCTAAAATAAGCGGTGCCGGCAGCAGCGATATTATAATTGACGGTGTTGAGTGCTTGAGCTCTGCCGAGCACACTGTAATACCCGACAGAATATTAACGGCAACTTACCTTTCTGCGGTTGCGCTTACAGGCGGCGATGCGGTTATCAAGGGTGTTTGCAAAGAGCATTTGGAAGCGGTTTGCTCGGAATACCGAAAGCTTGGCTGTAAACTGCGCTTTTGCTCAAATGAGCTGCGCGTTACCGCACCGCAAAAGCTGAACCGAATAAAGACGGTAAGAACACAATATTATCCCGGATTTCCAACAGACGCAGGCCCTGTTCTTATGGCTGCGTCAGCTGTTGCAACCGGAACGAGCGTTTTTGTTGAAACAATCTTTGAAAACCGCTTTAAATTTGCAGATGAGCTTAACCGTATGGGAGCGGACGTTAAGGTTGAAGGGCGCATGGCATTCGTCGAAGGTGTTGATAATCTTAGTGCTGCCAATGTTAAATGTACCGACCTTCGCGGAGGTGCGGCTCTAATGGTTGCGGCAACTGCGGCTTTGGGCACAAGCGAACTAAATGAGATATATCACATAGATCGAGGATATGAAACACCGGAAAAATACTTTAAAATGCTCGGAGCGGATATAGAGCGAAGAGAGTAAATAAAATCGGACAAAGCAGCAATCTGTTTTGCGCAGGCAATGAAAGCAGATGTGTTGTGCAACAGGATAAATATAATAATCAGCTTTTAAAAAGTATGGTGATTTAATTGAAAAATGCCGAAGTGAAAAACGCAGGCTTTGAAAAACAGAAAAAACGCACGGCACAACGAAAGGTGAGAAAAAGCTTTCTTGCGGTTGTACTTGTGTTTATTATCAGTGTGCTGCTTATACTTTGTATGACAGTCCTTTTTCCCGTTAAAAAAATCGAGGTAAGTTACAGCGGCGAAAGATACACAAAGAAAGAAATAATATCGAGCAGCGGCATAACAGTCGGTGAAAATATCTTTATGCTGTCGGGCGGCGATACTGCCGACAAGGTGACAAAGTCGCTGCCTTATATCGGCGAACTTGAGGTTAAAAAGGAATTTCCGGATACCGTAAAGCTTATTGCAAAGGAAACGAGCCGTCGCTACTGCTTGCCGTATGGTAAACATTATGTTATTTTGGATGATAATTTCAAGGTTCTGGAGAAAACAAAGGAATATGTTAAGGCCGCAACCTGTGTAAACGGTATATCCATAAGCCGTGCTGAGCTTGGCGAGACAGTTGTTTTTAAAAGCGATGAGCAAAGAATGCAGCTTAAAAAAATATGTAAAGGTCTTAAAAAGCATAGCATAAGCGTGCAGTATGTCGATTTTAAAACGCCGTCGGACATCAAAATTTACGCAGACAAAAAGTTCACGGTACTTCTCGGCACCGCTTCCGATATGGACGATAAGCTTAACTTCCTTTATAAGATGATTCCGCAGATAAAAAAGAAGGACAAAAAGGACAAAGGCACAATCAATCTTGGGTATTTCGGCAGCAAAAAAGAGGGGTACTTCACAAGCGGTGAGTTTAAGTTAACCTATTTCGATGAAGAAAAATAGAATAGTATTGTTTGGATATAAAAGGTTATGGCGTGTCACACGTAATAATTGCGAATAAATAAATAAAATGATGTAAAATGCATAAATTGCCCTTGAAATTTGTAAAAAGATATGTTATTATCTTATTGTGTAATTTATGTAATATGAAGTTCATATGCTGAAAGGATGATAAAAATGCCGTTTGATATTGCAAACGAAACAGAAGATATCGTACAGATTAAAGTAATTGGTGTCGGCGGCGGCGGCGGAAATGCCGTTAACCGTATGGTTTCAGCCGGCGTTAAGGGTGTTGAATACATAGCAATTAATACCGATAAGGCAGCTCTTCTTATCTCTAAAGCCACAAGCAAGCTGCAAATCGGCGAAAAGAAAACAAAGGGCTTCGGCGCAGGTGCTAATCCTTCAAAGGGTCAGGAATCGGCTGAGGAATCGCGCGAGGAGATTGCTTCTTCGCTCCGCGGCACAGATATGGTGTTTATTACCGCAGGTATGGGCGGCGGAACAGGCACAGGGGCTGCCCCCGTTGTTGCGCAAATTGCAAAGGAAATGGGCATCCTGACAGTAGGTATCGTTACAAAGCCTTTTGCATTCGAGGGTGCTAAAAGAATGAAGCAGGCAGAGCAGGGTATTGAGGCTCTGCGTCAGCATGTTGACAGCCTTATCGTTATTCCTAACGAGCGCTTAAAGTGCGTATCAGAACAGAAGATTACATTGGCGAATGCTTTTGAGGTTGCCGACGACGTTCTGCGTCAGGGTGTTCAGAGCGTTTCCGAGCTTATCAATGCAACGGCTATGATAAATCTCGACTTCGCCGATGTTACAACCGTTATGTCAGACGCGGGCTATGCTCATATGGGCGTTGGTCGTGCTTCCGGCAGAGAAAAGGCAGAGCAGGCTGCACTTGCCGCAATCAACAGTCCGCTTATTGAAACCAAAATCGACAATGCAAGCGGCGTTATCATCAGCATCACCGCATCGCCCGATATCGGTTTGGATGAGGTTGATCAGGCTTCTTCTCTTATTGCAAAGACAGTTCATCCCGACGCAACTATTATCTGGGGTGTTCAGCTCGACGACAAGCTTGAAGACGAGATGTGCGTAACTGTTATTGCAACAGGTCTCGGCGATGGCAACGGCACCGGCTCGGGTATTTCGGACGATCTTAAGGATATCCTTGCAAAGTCTAATGATACTTCTGACGATGGCGATTACCTCGATGTTATGGATATCTTTAAGAAATAATTTTCTTAATTACTTTTAAGCAGCGACAGATAATTGTAATTTGCCGTCATTTCGGCAGTGAATTAAAACATTTTAAAGGCAACTGTGCAGTGTTAATTTCCATTTAGTACGGTTGCCTTTTTTTGTTTTTTATTGCTTTTAAAGCGCGTTGTTTTAAATTCCAAATTCCGGTAAAAGGAAGACTTTTTTCAAAAAAATTCAGAAATATTAAAAAAACTCTTGATTTTATCGGCATTTTATGATATTATATTTTTTGTTGACGCGGGTGTAGTTCAATGGTAGAATTCCAGCCTTCCAAGCTGGTTACGTGGGTTCG
>OLWW01001408.1_pt1 | contig 10440 bp, 1 predicted proteins | sample 1673991 | NCBI WGS metagenome assembly OLWW01 (sample SAMEA103958136, study PRJEB25191) | human gut metagenome
CGGGATCGAATGTCGGGTCGGTATATTTACCGTATACCTGGAATGCGTGAATACGCGGATAAACGTGGTTTTGATTAGCGTTAATTTCACCTGAGCCCTTGCCTGTGGTACAGGTCGGGTCGTAAATACGAATACCCACAAAGCGACCCTTGCAATCGTCAGGACGCTTTGCTTGGTCGAAGCAGATAACGTTCAGCCTTGAATAGTCGCCGTCGGCATATGCTTCAAGGTTGTCAACGCTTACATAGAAATTGCTTTCGTCATAAAGCGTTTTTGCATCGTTACCTACATATACATCGTATCTTCCAAGCGCCCAGATTGCGTTGCTCGGGAACGCAAGCTTGATGTTATCAAGCATTGCTTCGCTTCTTAAGTCGTAATAGATGTCAAGGTACATGGAATTTGCAACAATGTTATCTTTGCTTGAAGTGTTGTAGTATTCTGCTTTCTTGTAATCCTCATTGTATGAACCGAAAGAGGCGCTGGAAATCATAGCCTGCGTTGAAAGATCATCGTCATACATATGAGAAACTTTGTCGGGCGAAACACCGCCTGAGGTTTCCTCTTCAAACTCGTCTACCGAATGCAGGAACAATTTCGGGAGTATTTTGTTTTTAACAAGGTCGGTCTTGCCGGTGAGGCTGACGCCTGCCGGAAGGGAATCGCTGCCCGATCTTGTTACTTCACTGAACTCAACCGGAACCTCTTCGGAAGAACCGATTGCAGCAACCTCATTTAAACGCGGGTAAACTTCGTGTCCTCCGTCGTGATCGGTCCAAAACGGAGAACAGCAAGGATCAAGCACACGGATACCAATGCTTCTTACATTCTCAATAGGAATATCAAATGTAATGGTATTGCTGCGTTTTCCGCTTGAGTTATCAACGGTTTTTACAAGGTTTTCAGCCTTGTAAAGAGCCTTTGTGGTGGTCTTATCGGAAACGTAGATTTGATATTTCTTTGTTCTTAAGCCCTCTGACGCCGAGTGTGCGACAAACAGCTTTTCGAGAGTAACCTTTTTATCGCTGAAGATGAATGAGAAATCGGTGTAAACCGTGCCTTCATCAATTCCGTGACCTATCCATTTCTTGTTGCCCTTGAGGTCGTTGGTAGCAAACTGCAGCTTGCCGCCCTTGCTTCCTGTGTGGGCACCTGTTGACAAATCACCGTCGGTGATGTTGGCAACATTGGTACATCCGCCTGCAGAAAGATTTTCTCCCGGGTTAGTGGTAACAACGCTCGGGACGATTCCCTTAAGAACGTTGTTGCCTGCGGGGATTTCAAACTTATCGTCGTCGTCCTCGCCCGGCTGCTGCGACGGGTCATAGTCGCTGCCTTCTGTTCCGTAAACGTTGAATTCGTAAATACGGAAGTAGGAGTTAACGGGATCCGCACCGGATCCGTTCGGATCAAAGCCCTCTGTGCGCTGTGCTTTTGTTATGCGCATTGCAACATACTTTGCCTTGATGCCTGCCAAAGTAAAGGTTTGTGCACGTTTTTGTGCGCTGTTTTTGTAGGTATACAACTTGTTGCCGTCGGAAAACAGTGTATTTACATCGTCCCCCGCGTACAGGCTGTATTCACCGGTCATAAGATCAACATTCGGATGGTTGTAAACCAAGATCTTGTTAACGGTTGCAGTACCCTTAAGATTATAAACTATATCAACATATCTGTCGGTATAGAATTTAATGGGTCTTGTGCCCTGTTCCGCAAACGGTGTGGAGCCGTTGTTGCCCTCGGCAGATGTTGTGAGGTCGTTATCATACCATCTTGTGGGCGGGGAGACAATTGATACCTCATTACGGTTTGAGCCGTTATAATAGTAAACCTTGTGAGAAGCAACAACAGATGTATCTGTCGGAGCAGAAATGCTGTCTGCCTCTGCAACGGTTACATCGTCGCTTGTGAATGTACCGTATACGCCGAACTCAACCAATCTCGGGTAAATAAGATTGGGTGCATATTTACCGTATCTGCTCAATTCATCTGTTGTTGTGCAGGCTGTTATACGCAGTGCAACATAGCGTGCAGATACCTGCTTCAAGGTGTAGTGCTGAGTATAAGTATCTCTTGCGGCAGGGTTGTGAGTGTAAAGCGGTTCGCCGTCAAAAAGTGTATCTCTGTCGTTTCCTGCATACAGCTTGTAAGCCATATTCCAATTGCTGTTAACAGCAGAGGAAACTACGATATCGCTGATTTTTGTTGACCCATTTAAGCGATAGATAACGTCTGCATATGCACTTCCGTCGGTATAGATGCCCTCTGTCTTGTTATCGTCTGAAACCTTTGCGAAAACCGCAGCGCCCCGGAATTCGAGCTTATCGTCATCGGTAACCGAGGTTGTGTTATCTGTAAGTATATCCAAAATCTCGCGCTTTTTGCCGTCGACTACCGCGTTGGTGTAACCGGAGGCAACAGCGTCGCTTGTTGCTGTTGCAGCTTTTGCGCGCAGCTCGAGCGATTTAACAGCGCTTGTTTTGCCGCTTACCGCATAAAGCCTGTTAACAGAATCCGCAAGTGTGATCTTTTCAACCGATGCTCCGTAAACATTAAACTCTGCAAGACGCAGGTAATAGTTACCGGGATCGCTGTTCCAAGTGCGGTTTGCGCAGACATCGTCTGTTACAAGCGCAACATAGCGGGCGTCGATAGCGGTTGTAAGGTTGATAACCTGACGCAGTTTACCGCCTGTTGAATTGATTATTGCAACAAGGCTGTCATCCTTGAACAGATCCGCCTTTGTTTCGGAAGCGTAAATTTCAAATGAGCCAAGGCGAATATTCTCGTTTGTATGATTTAAAACAAAGAACGAATTGATTGATTTAACCTCGCCAAGATCATAGGTTACATCGTAGTAGTAACCTTCAGCCTTGGTGTGATACATAATGTTGCTGCCGGATTTATATGCAATTGCATTTGCTCTGTTGGTGCCGAATCCCACGTCACCGGTGTAATAAGTTAAATTCGTGCCGTCGTGCAAAGATGACTTTTTACCTTCTTTGTAATCCGGACCGAGCTCTGTACCGGAAGGGTAGTGGTATGTAACAACCGGGTCAAACTTAGAGTCGCCTGCAGGCACAAGACTTGTGCCTGTGGGGAATGTTTCGTCATTATCGTTTGTTAAGGTATAGTCGGCCTCCTGTGCAGTTTTTGTGCCGTAAACGCCGATCTCTGCCACACGTGCAACAACATACTCATACGTATATGTTATCTTGGACGGTAAAACAGGTACAAGCACCTTAAAGCCGATGTAATTTACATCAACTCCGTCAAACGTGCCGAAGGAATATACCTGTCGTTTTTTTACATTGTTTGTATCGTTTGTGTAAGTGAATACTTTATTAGACTCACTGTAAAGCTCTGTTTCATTGTCTGCTGCATAAATTTCGTACTTTAGCGTTGACAACACTTCATTTCCGCTACCTATATACAGCAGCTTTTCAGGCTTAAAGTTTTTGGCAAGCTTAAAAGTATAAGCAGTATATGTATTTGTGTTGTCTTCAAAGAATTTTTGGCGAACGGAAGCGTCCGTTGTGCTCCAAGCAGAGCTTTGCTCCTCTTTGATATAGCGCCAAGCCCGACTTGCAGCCATATAATCGGGTGTAGTATTAACATCACCGTCAACAGATTGATAGCTCACCTTACCGTCTGCCATAGCCTCGCTTACGGTTTTAACACCGTTGTTGAACATTGCGGCAGTAGCTGTGGCATACGCCTTTTCGCCGATGTCTGAAGGAATTTCCCGCGCAGTGTCGTTATTTTCAAGTGTAACTGTTGCGGAAGCATAGTCGCCGTAAACGCCTATACCGCATATTCTTGTGTAAAGTATATCCGCACCGTTAACCTTTACAAGCTCCGCATAATCGTCGGCATTGAGTGTGCTTATCGGCTGATAAACACTTATACCGACAAAGTTGCGGTTTTGCAGCTTGTTATTCTTAACCTGAACGTCGATAAGGCGTTTTGCGTTAAGACCTGTCGCGGTATTATCGATAAGTGCAACCGAATTTGCTGCCGAGAAGAGGTCAGCCTCATCAACAGAAGCAAAAATCTCGTACTTACCAAGCCTCATAACGGGATTGTAGGAGTGCCCGCCCAAAACGATATCCTTAATATTGGTTGCCGATTTTAACGGAAGTGTTATATTAAGGCGGCGAACCGAGCCGTCGGTATACCAAGTGCCGACTGCGGCGGTATCTTTAGAATTTGTTTTGTAGCCTTCGTTAATATCATAGAAGTCTGCTTGCGAATACTTAATTTCAGCGCTTCTTGAATATGTAAGATCCTTGAAATTCGACGGATTTAAGATTATTGAATCCTTAAATGTTGAACCGCCGTCCTTTGTGAACTTTGCGGTAATGTCGCCGACAGGAACGCTGCTTGAAGATTGCGTTGCAAGCTTTGTGGGATCGTCTGCCGTTACAACGGCGTAATCCTCGCTTGAAAGAGCGAACGAGGGAAGAAGCTCGATTGCGCCCGAGAAAACGGAAACGACCATAAACAGTGTTAAAACTGCCGCGGTAATTTTTGTTGTTACTTTATACCTTTTAACCATTATCGAAACTCCTTTCCTTAAACTATGGTAATAACCGCAACTGTGAAGCGGTTTGTACCCTTAATTGTGCCGCGAAGCGTTATAACGTCGCCGACCTTTGCGTTAGCAGCAGGTGTATAGCTTATTTCGGTGCCCTTTGCGTTTTGCGAAACCGTACCGATATCGGCTGTTCCGTCAAGCTTGCGCTCGGTCTGCTTTCTCGGGACTTTCTTGTCGTACACAATAACATCTGAATACGAGGAGATCTTCCACTGAACTATGTCGGACGCGTCGCAATCTGTAAGCTGTGCGGTAAGCTTGAGGGTCTGATCCTTCAAAACATGGCTTGTAACAGACTCCGTTGTGCCGTCCTCTGCAAAAACGCCTACCTGCTTAAGCGGTTTAACGGTTGAGAAGAGATATACGCCGTAGTCGCCGTTAATATCGTAAGAGAAGCTGCGGTCAGCTCTTATAACATCTCTTGCAACGGGGATTGTTGTGTTTGCATCCTTTTTGATGTTGTAATCAAAGACATAAACATAAAGGTCGCGGTTGCCGAGAGCCTTTTTGAGGTTAACCTTTAATGTGCGGTTTACGGAATCCTCGTTAGCCTCAACATACAGTGCAAAATCGTTACCCTTTGTAAATGCCGATGCGCGGATATCGTCGCCGGTCCACTCGATTTTGTGCGAGCTTGCGCCGCGCGGAATATAATTGTTGCGCATTGCATAGAGGTAGTATTTATACATTATCTTGTTAACGTTAGCTTCCGTGCCCGGAGTGTACCAAGCGGCAGAGTCGCCTCCTGCCGGGTCGAAACCGATCGGGTCGGGGAGATAGCCGCCTGTGAACGACCAGTCGAGCTGCAAACGGCAGCCGTTGTTGGACGCTGCGATAAAGTATGCGGAATAAGAGTTGGTCCAGCCTGTGTTATCCGGATTTTTGCTGTTCCAAGCGTACTGCTTGTCACTGGTCAAATCTTTATCTGCACAATAGTACTCGGTAACGTACATCGGCTTTTTATAGAATCTGTTGCACATTGCAAAGATTTTGCAAACGCCCTTGTAAGCGTCGCCCTTGGGGTCGCCGTCAACATACGCATTATATCTTGAGCCGTAGCCGAAGTATCCGTGCAAAGAAAATGCGTCGAAAATCTCAGAGTGATTGATGTTGAGGTACTGCGTTACATACTTTTCGTCAATAATGTTCATACCGTCGGAGTTTTCAGCGCCCCAAATCTGCACTTTCTTAAGCCAACCGTCGGGGTCGCCGCCCTTTCCGCCTTTAACATATGCGGATTTGGACTGGTTATGAAAAACATTGTAAACCTCTTGCATCATTGCAGCCCAATAAACGCGCTTGTCGCCTATTGTTGCAAAGTCCCAGGTGCTGCGCCATGTAGCGTCCTCAACACGGGCAGGCTCATTATAGAATGTAATGGTGTTAACATTCTTAAGTCCTGCTTCATAGTAGCAATATTTATACATTGCGGCTGCTGCGTCGGCATATTGCTTTATGTCGCGCGGTGCGCCCATACGTGCTCTTGAGGGTTCTGCCGTAAACCAGGACTGAAGTCTTGTTGCAATCTTCCAGCCGAACGAAACCTCAATGTCCGTACCGGCTTCGTCCAGCATTTTCCAATAGCGAATGCAGGAACGGAAGTGCTCGTTGTTGAAATCGTATTTTCCGGCATAGTAGTTCTTATAATCGGGATTAGATTCCCAATCAATCTCATATTTCTCGTAATCGTCGCCGGCTTCATCGGTCATCATCCAATCTATCTGGAACCAAGACCTGCCGTATGCGCCGTGGATATCGTTGTATCTCTTTGCCGAGATCTCGCCTGCATATCCGAAATTAAACTGAGTTGATCCGAGCTGTGTTGTGTAGTTCCAATATGTAGGATAGAAGTTACAGCCGGCACCGAGGATATTATCGAATAAAACGCCGCTTTCACGGTTATCAACGGTTATTGCACGTGTTGCACCCGACGCCTTTTTGCCGTACATCATAACATAAGGCTCGTCGGAATACTTCTTTTCGTTATCGTCGATATCGTTGATATCATCGTCGTTAATATCCTCGCCCGGGTCATCCGGATCGATATCAATTCCTTTATATTCCATCTTTTCGCCGCGGCTGATAGCGCCGTCGGTCAAAGGCCTTTCAACAACAACCGTGTATGTAGGGTCGCTGTCGGTCGGCTCGTCAATATCGCCGGTGTCATCAGTCGACGAATTATCGTCTGACGGTGTTTCGTCGCTTGTTTGCGATTGGCTTGAGGTTTTGCTTTCGGTCTTTTTAGTGTCTTTCTTGCAGCCTTTAAAGTTGCAGCCCACAAGACCGAAGCACAAAGCAAACACAAGCAAAAACGCCAAAACTCTGGAAACATTTTTCTTCATAAGCTTAACTCCTTTTGTTGACAATCTCTTTTAATAATAATGTTAGATTTGCGGCGATCAGCGAGCTTTTGGTTTAAAACCGCCTCGGGCAACAACTGACCTTTTTGCCTTTGGTAAAGCACGGAGACGCTCGCGTTATATATACATATAAATAAAGCGCCATGGTTGCTGTGCAGATGATTTTAAAAAATTACAAAAAACAAGTGCAATTCAAAAATCAGTGCAAAGCAACGCATATTAACCAATCAACCATATTCTTAGTAAAAACATTATACAACTTATTAGTCAAAAAAGTTATTATCAATAATTACAATTTAATGCAGTGAATTTTATGCATTTTTACCAAATGATTTGTACTGTTTTTTCACTTAATAACGATATTTCAGAGTAAATTCTTAGTATGAAATTGCTTTTTCTTTTGTTTTTTTAATGCCGATTTTTTTGGACAATTTTAATAAAATATTACCTTTTAACGAGAAAAAATATCTGAACTCAAATTACACTGCGTTTCTTTTTTTGCTTTTTTTACATTATAAATTGTGTAAACTTCGCAATTTGTTAAGCTTTTATGGGATTAACCCGACGCCATTTGCGGTTTGTATTTTTACCCTTCGGCTAAGGCAAGCGATAATAATCCGAATCTGCCTAAGGCATTTGATTGCACATATCGGCTATAAGATAAACGCTGCCTGACCTCGGCCGAATCTAATAAAACTATACTCCGACGTTTTTAAGCTTTGTTTGAAAAATTCGGTAAGCCGCAGTGCGAGGGCGCACGGCGGATCGCTGCCGTGCCGAGCGCGCGGCGAGGACTCTCAAAAACTTTTAGCCGCCGTCGGGAAAGCTCGGTAAGCCGCAGTGCGAGAGCGCGCAGCGGAACGCTGCCGTGCCGAGCGCGCGGCGGAACATCGCTGTCTTTCCGTTTAGCGGTTAGGTTTCCCGGCCTGCAGTAACAGTTACCCTTGTTTAGCACTTTGACTCATCTTGTAATCCAACCGAATACAAGCCCGCGCCCCCGCGCGGCACCGTCGCTTTTCGGCGACGGCAAAACCGCTTTTGCGGTTTCGCTGCCCGTTTTCAGCCTTTGGAAAGCTCAAAAGAAAGTCGAGAGTAAAAAACGGGCGTGCCGCGCGGGGCGCGGGCTTGTGTTCGGTTTAGGCGCAGCTCACAGACCGAGCTGCAAAGCCGGTGATACCGCTTTATCGCAGGCAGAAATAAGCTCTTGTTTAATAGGTTTTCGATGAAATGAAAAAGCCCCGATCACTCAGGGCTTTTCCTCTGATTGTTTATTGCCGCTTTTTGTTTTTTGAAAATTTCAGAGAATTTTTCCTTTTTCAAAAAGCCATCTGTGTTTTTGCAATGTCACTCGCAAATAATCTTTGGTTCTTTCGCTTAAAGACCTTATTGCTGCGGCTTTAAGCTGTTCTTTTTCTCTGCCGCTTTGCTGCGGTATTTCCGGCGGCAGAATTTTCGGAAAGTGTATTTGCAAAATTATCGTTGGCAACGTGAGCGGCAAGTAGGGTCTGCGCTGCCCCATTATTGCCTGTGGCGGGGTTCAGAGTTTCACCCCAGCTGTTTGCTCTTCCGTCCTTAACACCGGTGCCGGTAAGCTTAATTTCGGAAATAATGAAGTTGATAAGATACTCGCCTGTTTCTGTTTTGTAACCCTCGATTTGCGGGAATTCCGCAATTTCAACACGCATATATTTTGCGATTATCGGGCGGATATCCTTCCCCCAAAGACCGACCTTTTCATCAATGCCTGCGGTATTGATCGTGTAATCCGGAACGGCAGCTGCCAGAATGTCGGTCTCGGTTTCGCCGAAGTAGATATTAAGCTTTGTCGGCCAGTAGTTTTTGAATCTCTTTAAGAACGAGAAATCAATTCGGTTAATTGTTTTGTAATCGCCGAAATTTATAAGAAGGTCTATTTCAGCATCTCCGACAGCACCATCGTTCACGCTGATAAATGTTGACTGCTCGCCGTCGTAAAGCGACTCTGCAAGAGTGTCGTGAATTGCAATGTTGCTTCTCGCATTTGTCTGTTTATCTGTGCGAACAACGCTTATGCTCTTGTTAGTCCAATCGCTTGTGAGGCTTCTTGTTTTCTGTTTTTGGTTATCCAAGCCGATAGCTTCGATTTCAAACAGTCGAAGCTTTGATTTAGTGCCCTCGAAAACAAAACGGATAAAACGCATACTCTTTGATTTTGAGAACGTTTTTGCAGCTGTGATGTTTCCTGTTTTGCTGCCGGCTGAATAGTTCCAAACAAGCGCCTCATCGGTAAACACACCAGAGTAAGAGAGCGATGAGTAAACCTTCATTCCGCTAAAGCCGTTGTTAGCGTCTATAAGTGCCGTTACGGCGATTTTGTCAACGCTGTCGTCACCGCAGAGGTTGTATATAAGCTCTGCTTTGTTACGGCTGTCGCCCGATGTGTTGATGTCGGCAAATGTTGCTTTGTTGCCGTCGGTAAGGTTCTTAACCTCGGCGGCGGTGAGCTCATTATCGTCAATCCTTGTTCTCTCGGCGCCGTTTATATAGCTTGCGTCAATAGGCATATTCTCGGCGAGGTTATCGGGATGCCCCTTAAGTATCGCCTCTTTGCCCCACATACTTAAGAACGAAAGACGGAAGTAGTCGCTCGGAACGTTATTTCTGAAGTTTATATCAACAAACTTAATGCCGAAATATCTGCCGTCGGGCATTTCGTCATCATCAAACTCAATTATCTGAGCACGCGACTGTCCCTGAATGTTTGCATTGAACTCATAGATCATTGAATTCTCATCAAAGAGATCGTTCAGGTCTGACGACATATAAAGCCGGTATATTCCGGGCCAATAAAGCTTATTGTCTGACGAAAGTCCTTGATATGCAAAGCCTTTAATCTGCGCATTGTCCCATTCCTTGATCCTGAACGCCAAGCCGAAGCCGTCTTTATCAAAAGGTGAGTTTTTAACATCGGTATGTGATTGTGTGCCATTGTTGTTTCTAATTATATTTATGATTCTGTGCTTATCATTCTCACTTGAGTTGACCTTTTTGCCTTCCTGATTAAAAATGTAAAGTGTTGCGGTTTTCAAAAGGTTTGTTTTTGTCTCCGCAATATTTTTAAGGTCGGCTTTGGTTGCGGATCTTAACGTACCTATTGAGTTAACAGACTCGGCAACTGCATCTGTATATTCACCGTATACCTGGAATGCATGAATACGCGGGTAAACGTGATTTTGATTTGCGGTGATTTCTCCCATGCCCTTGCCGGTTGTGCAGGTCGGATCATAAACACGAATACCGACATATTGACCTATGCAATCATCGGGACGGTTAACCTGATCAAAGCATATCACGTTCATTCTGGTGGTTTGACCGTAGTGAGCGGCAGTGATGTTATCGACATTTACATAGAAGTTTTCGTCGTCGTAAAGTGTTATTAAATCGTTTCCAACATATACGTCGTATCTGCCGAGCGCCCAGATCGTATTGCTCGGGAATGCAAGC
>OLWW01001410.1_pt1 | contig 10432 bp, 15 predicted proteins | sample 1673991 | NCBI WGS metagenome assembly OLWW01 (sample SAMEA103958136, study PRJEB25191) | human gut metagenome
GCAGGCGACCCGAGACCAAGCTATCAAAATGACCCTACAAGAGTTTACGGAATGAACTACAATGGATTTAATGTGCTCTTTAGAGTTGAGAACGGCACGGCCGTTATTGAGAATATCGAAAAAATGCCGTAAACCTAAGGCTGTATTATCGTTTGCCTACACAAAATAAAACGGTTTTTTGTGACGGACGGATAGCGAAGTTTTTATGTAGAACACGGTGCGGACTCTGAAAAGGGGCTGCACCGTGTTTTGCTTTAGGCGGAATATCCCCTTTGTACCACCTCCGCAGCAGGCTCGTCAACGGACCGCTTTTCTCTATTCGAGGCGATGTGAAATCTGCAGGCAGTATTCTCTGATACAGAGTGCACGGCGGCAGAAATACTGCAACTATGGCGGAGCATTTTGCAGACATTAAGCAGTCGGAGGTGTGGGGTATCCTGACCGCTCTGCAAAAGTATGACCCGGCTGTCGGTACACCGTTCGTCGCTTTTCAGAAACGGTACATTCAAGATGGCATAGAGGACTACATCCGCACGTCGCGAAGCGGTGTTATCACGACGACGTCAGACACCTATCCCTTTCTGCTGCGCATTATGGTGATTTATCACCAGAGCGAAGATGATTGCAGCAATGACAGTGTATAGAGAATTACAGATGAAGTCGGTATGGACGCAAAAGCCGTTCGAGGGAAATATTTCTATCGGATGAAGGAGAATCGGTATGTTTGGGAATAAACCCGATAAAAAACGACATACGGTATAGTTGGGCTTGGACGATTTGGTTTCGCACTTGCAAATGAATTGGCAGCGTCCGGTGCGGAATTGACCGTTTTGGATCGAAATGAGGATAAGGTCAGCGAAATGAGAGAAGTGACCGAAAATGCTTATGTCGTGAAATGCTTAGATAAAAAGACACTGGAAGAATCCGGGATACAGAACTGTGATGTTGCCGTGGTCTGCATCGGAGAGCAAATGGATACCTCCATTTTAACTACTCTTAATCTGGTTTCTTTGGGAATACCAAAGGTGCTGGCGAAAGCTACAAGCATTGAGCACGGTATTATTTTGGAAAAACTCGGCGCAGAGGCCGTCTATCCGTAGCGGGATATGGCGATCCGCTTAGCAACACGTTTGGGAACGGCAAAAGAACTTGATATTATTCAGTTGAGTGAACAGATAAACATCTCCAAAATGCAGGTGCCGGAACAGCTTGTTGGGAAAAGTGTTGCTTATGCAAATCTGCGGGGGAAGTTCGGATTGAATATTATTGCCATAGAAAGCGCCGGACGGGTAATAGATATTATACAACCGGATTACCTGTTTGGATCGGGGGATACGCTGTATCTTTCCGGCAGTAAAGACGGATTATTATAAATCATCCGCCGAAGAAACGCTGCGGGAGCTGCAAACCAGCCAAACGGGATTAACCTACCGACATGCGCAGGCCAAGCGATCTAAGGAACTTCAAAACTATTTTTAACCTTTATACAAATATACAAAAGCAACCCGCAACAAATCGACCGATCGTTGCGGGTTGCTTTCAATACGCGTATATGAGATCACTATTTACGATTTCTGCAACTCGATTTCTTATGCTGTTCATTTTTCTTACCCATTCTGTTTGATCAATAGCCTTCATCAATTCTGTGATATTCTCTGATGCCGCCATCTGCCTTGTAAGCCGTTCAAACATTTCCTCATCACGCCTATCAATATCCGCAAGATGGTTGTTCATCATTCAAGCCCTCCGTTCTTCGCCCTTGATTATCTTGATTTTAGCGTTCGCCACTTTAACAGGCACCTCATCCACGGCATCGGTGTATCTGCTCTCCGATATAAGTCGGTTACGAAGCTCACTTAAGCACTCAATCATAAGCCGCCATTCATCCTTTGTAAGCGCAAGGTAATACCTCCGCTTCATCAGTTATACCTCATTTAATTTCTGCTCTTATAGCAAGTATGCTATACTTCAACGGTGTTGACAGCGTTTCTATTTCAAAGCGTTTAGGTCACGCACAAGTCAGCACAACGGCGAATATATACGCTCATATCGTGGAAGAAGCCGACAAAAAGAACGCCGATATACTTTCGGAAATATTCCTTAAAAAATCATAGTTTTGAAATAGAGTTGAATTATAGTTGAATTATTCTCCTGTTTCAGAGCATAAAGAAAACCGCCTAACTTAGCACAAATGGCTTAGTTGAGCGGTTTTTCATTGGCTCGTAGCACCGAAAAAGATATCACCGGATTTTTAGGAAAATCCGCTTGAGATAAGGCTTTTTCGGACTTTTTATTATTTTTTCTTAGTGCCTGTCGTGGTTTGTGATCTTCCTCGTCCATTTTCATTGAGACACGAAAAAGATATCAGTTCATCAGCCACGCTTTCAATTGCTTCTTCTGCCAACAGCACTCTGCCATCTTTGATGTCTTTCTTAGATCGTTCAAAATGAGAACGGATGGCTTTTCGTTCTTTCTCAAAAGTGATTGCCTGGAGCAGTCCATTTTTGATATCTTCAAAAACGCTCATTTTTAGTCGCCATCCCAAACGCCATCCGGTCGCATCCGCGCCATAGACAGCAATTGGTAAAGTGACTTTTTGACATTTCCCTCGGCTGGCTTCCAATAGTCGGGATCAACCTCATCGGACAAGGCTTCGATTGCTTTTGCAGAACGGGGATGCTCTCAGCTCCGGTCTTTCCGCATATGGATCGAATACCACCTTCGCCAAGAACCTCGGGACGACGGAAAACACAGGCATAGTTGTATGTTATGTTCAGACACAGTTCCTTCGTACCGCCAACAACATATGTCCCACCTCGCATAAAATGGGGATCATCCAATTCGAGGGTTTGCTTCGTGACGGGATCATTTAGATGTATATCGTAGCTCATTTTTTCCTTCTCCTTTCCTGGATCATAGCCAAGCATTTGCAGAAGGTATCTTTTTCTATCATGGGGTATCTCCATTTTTTCAATTCTTTTCGCCATTTGTTTTCGCTCGGAATTACTTCCTCTAAGCCAATAGCATTCTCCAATTCGTGTGATCATTGCACGGCTTTTTTGTTCTGATTCACCCTTGGTCATATCTTCCCATACAGCCCTTGCTTCACGAACTTTCTCGATATCGAGCCGCGCATATTTGGCTATCTTTTCGTCCAGTTCTCCACCACGGAGCATGGCAACAACAAAATCAATCTTTGCTCCATTTCGTTCTTCTTGCCGTATCTGAGCAATCATTTCTGCCATTGGGTCAATGTATGTCAGGGTTTTGCGTTCGGGCATTGTCGTATTCCTCCTGTGTAATGAGTAATTCGTTTTCCCAATGTTCCCACCTCAACTTCGGTAGACGATCAGCCGAACATAGTCGGCAGTCGGGCATCTTTCGTCCAGGTCTGCATCCTTGACGGCATAATCTGCCCATCGGCAGAAGTATCCGAGCATTGTGTCCACTCTGTTGACGATCATGTTGTAGACCTTGTACCAATCATCACATTCGTCCCACTCGTAATAGGCATACTCTTTCTTTGCCCTGTCAGATAGTTTTTCGTATTCCTTTGGAGTGAGCCAATGACCGATGGTGTCGTATTCGTCAATTTCGAAAGCTGCGATACTGACCTTGGAGGCATACCCACGGTATCGGGTGGGCTTGTCCTTTTTGACTCTGCTCTTTATGGATTTCCCATAGTTCACAAGGAAGATAGAACGGTTATAGAAATCCCTGTAGGTGTTGATGTGCAGATAGGGGTCATACGGTTCATCATCTTCGTGGCAGAACACCGACCTTACCTCTTTGCTTAAATCCTCGGGTCTGCCGTAAGAGTATTGGACTTCCTCCAATTCTTCGTATGCTTCACGAAGCCAATTCCGTCCCGATACAACCGGGCAGACATCTATTTTTCCGTCTGTGCGTTGGAAGGTCGGGTTTAGGCTGTACCACTTGTTGCCGACACGAACTTCGGCATATATTGCGTAATAAGTTCCCATTGGCAACTCCTTTCACTTAACTCGTGAACATCACAATCCGAATGTCCTCGATTACTTCGCCGGGATTCACGGTCTTCCAATCACGGAGCTGCGACGCAACCTCCTTATGGATTTCGTCATAATACCGGTAAGCACCGGATCGGTCGTTCCATTCGTAATATTGATATGCCTTTTTGAGTTCATCGTCCATCTGACGGTATTCCTTGACAGAGACATATTCGTATATGTCATCGGTTTCGTCATTTTCGTATTCTGCCACCTCCGACCGTAGCGCAAAGGCACAATGCTCCTTGCCGGAAGCATTCAGCATTTTTAGGATGTTATCGTAGGAAACAGCGAGTTTGATGCTGTCATCGGGGTCAGCCCACTCTGTAACTGCTATCCGCAGATTCTCGGATAGGTCTTCCATATCGAAGCGATACCCATCATCACAAAGCTGCAAGTATGCCTTTTCAAAGTACCGTCTTGCATCGGTATGGAAAGTCGGAGCAATAATCGGATGCTCAATAGGCATCAGTCTTGTGATTTTGCCATTGATACATTGCCACTCGCCGTTTACTTTTACCTCTGTAAATATGTAATAGGATGTACTCATCTTTTTCTCTCTTTCTGCTCTTTATCATTCTTCGGAGTAGAACACTTGCATATCATCCAATCGGAGGCATGAGAGCCGTCCATATTCAAATCCACTGCCGCAGTCGATGCCGATTGCTTTCTCACTTTTCCATATGCTCCAAGGTTCTCTGTTGTGGAAGTAGCAAGTAGGCGTGTGGCCGAAGATCAGCACATATCCCTCGGGAACAGGACAGTTTTCGTTCCATCTCTCCCATACGGCAAATTCACGACTGTCCTTGTAGTCTTCGCTGTGCCAATAGTTAGCCATATAGTTTTCCTCGGGAGAGGCATGGACGAGCTTATATTTGATGCCGTTGACCTCAACCTCGAGATTAGTCGGCAGCTTCCAAATGAAGTCGAAGATTTCGGAGCGTGTGTCTTTTCTATAATGTTTGAGCTGCTCATGGGTGACCATACCGCCGTTCCGATACCAAATTTTTCTCTGTCGCCAGTTTGTGTTTTCCTTTTCTTCTGCTGCATCCTTGCAATGACCGATGGCCTTGAGCATCATATACTCGTGGTTGCCGATCAGCATCTTTGCATTGGGCATCTGCATGATTCGTCTTAATATTTTAATTCCATCGGGATACCTGTCGATCACATCCCCCAGGACATATAATGTATCATCCGGTTGGAGATTGATTTGAGCCATAATGGACTCAAACCTTCGCAGGTTGCCGTGGATGTCGGATAATACATAGGTCATCGTTTCATCTCACTTTTGCGTATTGTTTTGAGGATGAGTTTTCAGTCCTCATCCACGACCTCACGAATTAGTTTCATGTCTTCATTCCGACAGTTCAGCATTCTTTGTTTGTAGCCGTGAAAGCCTTGCTTCAAGTTCTGCCTTGAGTGCAGACCACATTTCGGGATCGTGGACATTGTTTTGTTTCAGTTCTTGGTCAATATCCTTGATTGTAACATCGATGGTCTTTGTGTCAATGATGTTGATGTATCTGCGAATAAAGTCTACGACCACTCCCGGCATATAGGTATGTCTGCTAATGGCATATCTCAGCGCGCTGTTGATGATACATCCGAAGTCATCATCGAAGCAGTATTCCATCCATCTGGCAGGACACAGAACATGACCTTCCTTGCCTTCATCATCTACGATGACAAAACCAATATCTTCTTTGTCTACTCGCTCGAGGACATTGTCGAAGTCCTCGCAGAGTTTCTGTCGGCTGATGCGTTCCATTGTGTCCAGGGGCATCAAATATCTGAAAGTATGCATTTTGTATTCTCCATTTCGTATTTTTCTTTGAATTCTTTCCAAAACCCATTGACAAACTGTCATCACAATGATATACTTTTATCGAACTATCATTGCAATGATACAGGAGGTATCTCTTTATGAGTGTAATTCAATTACTTCATGGAACTGATCACATCATTGAGGTTCCTGATATCAATATCGGTAATCCCCACAACGACTACGGCATGGGCTTCTATTGCACCCGAGTCGATGAGATGGCTCGTGAGTGGGCTTGTAAGAAGAACACGGACGGCTTTGTCAACATCTACGATTTTGACACCGAGGGGCTGAAAGTCCTTAACCTGTTGGACGGCAATCACACCGTACTCAACTGGATTGCTTTGCTGCTTCAGTTTCGTACTTTCAAGCTTGACTCTGATGTCGCCATTGATGCAAGGGATTACATCATCGAACATTACTCGGTTGATCTCACCGGATACGACATTGTCATCGGCTACCGAGCAGACGATTCCTACTTCCAGTATGCCGAGTCCTTTGTGTCCAACACCTTGCCCCTCAGAAGTCTGAACAAGGCACTCCGTCTTGGCAAACTCGGTGAACAAACTGTTGTCATTTCCCCGAAGGGCTTTGAGCGTTTGAAGTTCACCGATGCCTATCCGGTCGACAAAAGTGTTTATTATCCCAAGTTCCTGGATAGAGACACCAAGGCGAGGGATACTTATCGTAAGGAGATTAAGAAAAGCAAGTCCTACCGGGACGATATCTTCGTACTCGACATCTTGAGAGAGGAGATGGCAGGCGATGACCCACGCATACAGCGAATCTTATTTGAGTAATGCAAAGGATCGTCTATCTTCATTCTTCGATTATGCTATCAATGACTGTAAGTTAAAGCCTGATTGGATTACTGCATTGTTTATCAATACAGGCTATGCAGAACAATTTGAGCGTGGCAATCCTGCCTATGTAGCAGGTATGTCGGGTGTCGAACTTGCTCGTGCTGTTATCCTAAAGGCATATGGCAGAAAGGAACTACCGAAGCCTACCCATGCAGAGGATTGTTCTCCTGAGTATTGGGCAGGATGGGCGCTTGCAGAGTATCAATGGTTCACCGGTCGCAGATTCAAAGATATCTTTGAGCGTATTCCATTGACCAAGATTATCGGGATGTATTCCGTTTATCACGAGATGGACATAACCAACTTCATCGAGACAATGGAAGAGTTCTACAAGGCTGCCGAGGGTGATTCCAATCTGAAACGCATTCGAGAGAATAGAGGTTTATCTCAGACGGAACTTGCAGAGCAATCAGGCATCAAAGTCCGTAACATTCAGATGTATGAGCAGCGAGTCAACAGCATCGATAAAGCACAAGCACATATACTCTATAAGTTATCTCGTGTTCTTGGTTGCGATATCGAAGACCTGCTTGACAACCCTATGATGTAATTCCATCCTTGCACCTGCTTCGGCAGGTGCATTTTCTATACCCAAATACGCCTTGAGGAGTGGCAGATTCTCGGAGATCGCGCAGAACCTAATAAATCCTGCAGCAATATCTTCGATGGTTGTCCCGAGGCTCTCAAACAGAGGGACTACCTGATCATAGATCTCCTGGTCGATTTCAAATATCATCGTTACGAGGTTTTCACTCATTGGCTTTCTCCTTAACCATCTCCAAAGAGGTCATCTATCTTCCCATTGTCACAGTTTCTTTCTATTGTTCCAGGTGTAGTCGACAAACACATCCCAATTGTTCATGATCTGCCAAGCGACATCCACCTTTATTTCCTCATCATCATTTCCTCCGACCCAGGGAGAAATAAGGACTTCCCATTCACACTTTGACCAGAAATAATACATAACCTCCCTGCGGAGCTGCATAGCGAAGTCTTCCTTGCTTTGCACCTTCCTGGCTGCCTTCTTAACATACTCACGGAACGAGCCGTGTTCAAAGATATTGAATGTTTCAATGCTTCGGCTATTACTGTTGTGATAGAACACATTCCAAGTGATGTCATCTTGGGGGTAGATGGAGGGCTTTTTCTCCCAAGGGAACTTTACTGTGTATTCATCAGATCGTTCTCCATAGTTGGGTCTAATCGTCCGTCCACCTTCGATGATCTCGTCCAATGTCACAGGCTCATAGTTCCAGTACATACAGCCCACATTATAGATTTCATTTCGGCATCCGATGCTGTTCAGATACTTAGCAAAGTCCACCTCAAAGTCTGCTTCATCCGTAAAGTGGGAGTGCGCGTGGAGGTGGATTGCCTGATGTCTGTGTCCGTTGTACATAGGCTTGAAGAAGTGGTCGAGGATGACTCTTTTCTTCGTGCCGTCTTTCAAGGTGACACAGATATCGTCAGAGTCCTTAATCCCTGCAAGAGCTGCCTTCGCTTTGGCATTGTGCAGGAAGCGGTCGTGATTGCCTTTGATGAGGATGATCTGACCGTTTAGGCTCTTAATGAGTTCCGGTGCATCATCGTTTCGGGCTTTCCAAATCATATCTCCAAGGACATATGTGAGGTCGCCTTTGCCGACCTTGTTGTTCCATCGACGGATGAGTTCCGCATCCATTTCTTCCACCGACTCAAACGGTCGGTTATCGAAAGCGATTACATTGGCGTGACCAAAGTGCAGATCGCCGGTAAAGAATATTTCACCCATCTTTTTTCTTCCTTCCTAAATCGTTCTTAAGCATCTCCATGATCCGCTGCCATGTAGCCAAGTCATCGATGTTTTCATGCTGATTGATGTAGTCCTCAATATCACGGATGATGCCGTGTTTGGTCTGCTCGTGCAGGACATCCAAACTATCCTCTATAATTCGTTCCATTGTTGTCGGGGCAAGTGTTGGCTGGCCGAGTGCATACCGAGTTGCAAATGTGGTCAGTATGTTGTAGTTTCCAATCACCACACCGATTTCATTGTTAGTTAATCTCTTTGCCATAGCAATCTCCTTTATTGCTTTGCTCGACTCAAACTTGTGGAATAGGAAATGCATATCATCAATTCGTTTGTTGGTATGCCAGTGTCCACAGAACCACGCAATGTAGTCTGTTCTTTCCTCAATTTTGTCGAGCCATTTTTCCGTACTGTTATCCACCGTACTTTGGTCGATGCCGGGGATGAATTCTTCGATAGGTTCATACTTGAATGGGCAGGTATGCGACAGCACTACATCGATGGAATTGTCCTTGAGCTGCTGTTCAACATAGCGTTTGATTTCTTCGCTTGGCTGTTCATCTGCCCACCATCCGTATCCTCGGGAGAGGCGATAGAACTTGTCTACGCTGTAAGCACCGCCTATAACGATGTGTCGCAGACCTTCTATATCGTATATCTCTCCGTCTTTGGCAAATAATAAGGACGTATATGTTTCCTCGTACCATACGGTGCCGCCATTCCATTCCTTAGATTTATATGTTGGGATGTTCCAGGGTCTGATTTCGTGATTGCCGTGGATGCAGAGGATGGTTGGCTTCAATTTGTTGAGTGCTTTCTTCAATTCTGCATCTCTCTCATCTTTACCGTAGTTTGCTCCCACATCACCAAGGATCACGATGATGTCATCCCTTGTGGGCTTAAAACGCTTACAGAAGGATTCAATCTCATATTCATGTCCGTGAATATCACCGGTGTAATAAACCATAGATGTGCCACCTTTCCGAGCATAAGTATATCAGCCAATTCTGTCATTGTCCTGACTTTTGGGAAAATGTATTCGCAAACCCCCGAAAATGTATTCGCAAGCGAACTTTTCGAGGGTATTTCTTCTTTTTTGACCGTTGGTTTATGTAATTGCCATTTCATAAACTGTGGGTTTATTCCTTGACTCTCGGAGTGTTCCATCGTGGCCTGGGGCAACCTATAATTTATCTACGGGAGGGTCGAGTCAAGTATTTGTATTCTCGCATGGCCTGCTTCGTGGCTTTCACCATATCCAAAAGGACACGCATTTCGTAATCGCTGCAATCCGAGAGGATGGCTGCGAACTCATGATTTGAAACCTTGATGGTATTAGTGAGGCTGTCGATGAGCAGGTCATCGGTCGAGACATTCAGTTCGTTTGCCACACGCACTAAGGTGTCAAGGCTGCAGAACTTATACGCTGTTTCCACATAACTCATGTATGCCGGGGAACGGTCAATACGCTCTGCCAATTCCATTTGGGTGATACCTTTCTTTGTTCTGATCGCGCGGATTCTCTGTCCGAGAAGGATATAGTTGATTTGCATATAGAAACCTCCAAAATAATTTTGATGTTTCTATTATAAGGTATGCCTGAAGTGTTCGTCCTTGCCTTATTCCAAATATCAGGTATGGCTTATATAATAACATATAGATTATGTCTTAAAGGAGGAGGTGCGCCAATGAGAGAACTTGACGATGCCAGATATAAGGCAATCGGTGCGAGGATTCGTGAAGTTCGCATTCAGAAGAACATGAGCCAGGCTGAATTGGCTGAGAAGGCTTTCATCTCCGTTCCGCATATGAGTGAGGTTGAAAACGGTAAAACCAAACTGCGCCTTTCTACCTTTGTATATATAACTGAGGCATTGCAGGTTTCTGCCGATGTGCTGCTCCGCACCAACATCCCTGAGGTAAACGG
>OLWW01001411.1_pt1 | contig 10418 bp, 12 predicted proteins | sample 1673991 | NCBI WGS metagenome assembly OLWW01 (sample SAMEA103958136, study PRJEB25191) | human gut metagenome
ATATAATAGTAATAGATAAAAATAGAAAGGGGCGTAGATATTTATGTATAATGCTCTTGATGTAGCACGCTATATTATTGATTACGAAGCCACGCAGGGCCGCACTGTCAGCAATTTACGCCTGCAAAAGTTGTTGTATTTTGTCCAAGCGCAGTTTATAGCAAATACCCCTAACAACTCTCCCTGCTTCTCACAAAAAATGGAGGCTTGGGACTTTGGGCCGGTTGTTCCGTGCGTATACCGAGAGTACAAATATTGTGGAAGTGCTGCTATCCCACCCGAGAAGATAAACTCAAACAAATTTGCTCCCGCAGACCAAAAATTGATAAATTCGATGTTAGATCATTGCAGTGATATATCAACTTCCACCTTAGTTGATATTACTCATGTACAAGATCCCTGGTCCAACGCATACCACAACGTTTTCGGAAACGAAATCACTCTTGGAGCCATGCGGGATTACTTTGGAGATGTTTGACGATGGGAAAGGAAATTGACATTCTCAATAAAGGCCAGCACAATGCAGGCACCAACAGCAGTTCATCTAAGAGTAATCCCATGAACGACATGAGCATTTCTATACTTCGCTTGTGCCAAAAACTCTCTCAAAATGTTACAGGAGATAATTTTGACTGTGCTGATTGGTTGAACGAATTGGAGCGTTACATAGCGAACGGCGAGAACCGGCTTTTATACTCCGATATCAGTAACTATATCTTCAATTTGTCAGATCAGGAATTTACTACATTCACAACGAACCTTGATTCCGCTCTAAGATGTGCAGCGAATCGTAAGGATTCCGGTTTAGACCAAGATAAAAACTTGTATAAAGCAACGGTCAAGTTCTTCGATCATGTCAACCTCGCACACCGCCAGTATTCTATGTTCAGTACCAAGCAGCAGTATATAGATGACGAGATCGAAAAGCTCTTGGCTCCTAAAATGCAAAATATCACAAAGGATATGACTTCTCAACTGGTTGGCTTGGTGTCTATTTTCACCGCCCTTTCATTTCTTATTTTTGGCGGTATATCTTCTCTCCAAAATACTTTTAACAGTTTAAGTGCAGCTGCAAATGCACAGAATTCTATTTTACCCACCCTTATTGTAACTCTTGCATGGGCTTTCTGTTTAATGAATCTGCTTTTCGGTTTTATGTATTTTGTTTTGAGAATCGTTAAGCCACCAGTTTCTCAAATACAAACCAATATCGTGCAGCGCTACCCTGTTGTTTTTCTTTGCGATTATGTTCTGCTTCTTCTTTTCGTTGTCTTGTGTGGAAGCTGGTTTGCCAAACGCAATGGCATGGGTAAAGATATCTTTTCTTTTTTCGTGGGCGATCTTCATGAAATCACTTTCGTCCTTGCTGTCGTTCTCATTGCTGTATTCTTCTCCTATTTAGGGTGCAAGCTGTACGCATTATATAAAGGCACCGATACTTCCACAAAATCATGAGCTTAAAAAGCCAAAATTCCATGCTATAATACCATCATCAAAAGCCGTAAGGAACCCAAAACGTCCTTACGGCTTTTGTATTGTCATTTTATCCTCCCCATTTCAGCCAGACGGCCATGCCCCGCCTGGCTGTTTTTATGCCGCACAGCCGGCCCTTTGGCAGGGGCGCTGTGTTCCCAAGCAACGGCACAGCAAGGGTGCAAGGCCCTTGTGCGGCCCCACTCCCCGGCACCCGGCAAAGGCTCACACATTTACTCTCTTTCCTTTTGTCCGTGCGTGCCGGGGGTTCTTGAACATTCCACCCCGCCCCAACATGGCGGGGTATTTTATTGCAGAAAGGCGGTGAAACATGGCATACAAACGCAACCCGGTTGGGCGGCCCCCGAAGTACAAAAGCGTGGAAGAGATCCAAGGCAAAATTGATGCCTATTTCACCGCCTGCAAGGGGCACCCCCTGATGAACCCGGATACCGGCGAGCCGTTCCTGGACAAATACGGCCTGCCCATTATTGTGGATGCCAAACCACCGACGGTAAGCGGGCTGGCCCTGGCGCTGGGGTTTTCCTGCCGCCGGGACCTGAACGCCTACCAGGGCAAAAAGGAATTTTGCACCACGATTACGCGCGCGAAGGCCCAGTGCGAAGCATACGCCGAAGAACGCCTGTTTGACCGGGACGGCACCAACGGCGCGCAGTTCAGCCTGCGCTGCAATTTTGGCTGGAACGACAAACCCGCCGAAGCGCCGCCCCCGCCCACTGATGACGGCTTTTTGACCGCAATGCAGCAGCAGGCGCCCGAAGCCTGGAAGGATGGTGCGGATGAACCCGGTTAAGCCTGCCGCGTTCCGGTTCCGGCCGTTCAGCCGCCGCCAAAAGCAGGTACTGACCTGGTGGTGCAGCACCTCCCCCATGCAGGCGGCGGACGGGCTGATTGCGGACGGGTCCATCCGCTCCGGCAAAACCGTTTCGCTCTCCCTCAGTTTTGTGCTGTGGGGCATGGCGCACTTTAACGGCCAGAACTTTGCCCTGTGCGGCAAAACCATTGCCAGCCTGCGGCGCAACGTGGTGGGGGTGCTCAAGCAGATGCTGACCGCCCGCGGCTACACTGCCGCCGAGCGCCGGGGCGACAATTTGCTGATCGTGACCCGCGGGGCCGTGACCAACTATTACTACCTGTTCGGTGGCAAGGACGAGGGCAGCCAGGACCTGATTCAGGGCATTACGCTGGCAGGTGCGCTGTTTGACGAAGTTGCCCTGATGCCGGAAAGCTTTGTAAACCAGGCCACCGCCCGCTGTTCTGTGGACGGTTCCAAGTTCTGGTTCAACTGCAACCCGGAGGGGCCGGAGCACTGGTTCTACAAAAGCTGGATTTTGCAGGCCCGCGCCAAGAACCTGCTGTACCTGCACTTTACGATGGATGACAACCTGAGCTTGTCCGAGCCGATCAAGGCGCGGTACCGGGCGCAGTACACCGGCGTGTTTTATGAGCGGTACATCCGCGGGCGCTGGGTGGTGGCCGAAGGTCTGGTTTATCCCTTTGTGGCAGCCAATCCGGATGCCTACCTGCTGCGCGGGCCGACCGCCGGGATGGATGGCCGCTTTTTTGTCTCGATCGACTACGGCACCCACAACCCGTGCAGCATGGGGCTGTGGTGCGTGCAGGCCAACCGGGCAGTGCGCATCAAGGAAAGTTACTACAACTCCCGCGAGGTCCAGCACCAGCGCACCGATGAAGAACATTACGCCGCGCTGGAAGAGCTGACCCGCGGTACCTATGTGCAGGAAGTGGTGGTGGACCCCTCCGCTGCGTCCTTTATTGAAACCATTCGCCGCCATGGGCGGTACATGGTGCGGGCTGCCGCCAACGATGTGCTGGACGGCATCCGGGTCACGGCCAGCTTGCTGCAAGCCGGGCGGGTGCAGATCCACGAAAGCTGCACAGATGCCCTGCGGGAGTTCAAAACCTACTGCTGGGACGACAAGGCCCCGCAGGATGCCGTCATCAAGGAGAACGACCACGCCATGGACGACATCCGTTATTTTTGTTATACCGTGCTGGCCCGCGAATACCGCTGGGCGGATTGGAGGAAGTGAAGATGTTCCAAAAGCTTTTGCGCTGGCTGCGCGCCCAGATCGGCACGCTGTTTGGCGATGCCCCCGGCGCAAACGACATTATCCTTTCCGGCCAGATGGAAAACGCCCTTGCCTTGTGGGCCCAGATGTACGAGACGGGCGGCCCCTGGTGCACGGCCAAAAATGACCTGCACAGCCTGCATATCGCAGCCAGCGTGGCGCGGGAATTCGCCCGGCTGGTCACGATGGAGTTGGAAGTCAGCCTATCCGGCTCTTCGCGGGCGGACTATCTGGCAGAGCAGCTGGCCCCGTTTCTGGACAAGCTGCCCAACTACACCGAGATTGCCTGCGCACTGGGCGGGGCAGTGTTCAAGCCCTATGTTTCCGGTGACCGGCTGCTGGTGGATGTGGTGCAGGGGGACTGCTTTTTCCCCACCACCTTTGACACCACCGGCCGCCTGACCGGGGCGATCTTCTCCGAACAACTCAAACGCAAAAACACGATCTACACCCGCCTGGAGCGGCACGAATACACCGCCGGGGTGCAGACCATCCAGAACAAGGCGTTTGCCAGTTCCAGCACAGCCAGCCTGGGGCAGGAGATCCCGCTGACCAACGTGCCGGAGTGGGCCGACATTGCGCCGGAGGTGCGCATTGAGGTGGAGCGGCCGTTATTCGCCTACTTCCGCATTCCCCTTGCCAACCGCAATGACCGGCACAGCCCGCTGGGGGCCAGCGTTTACGCCCCCGCCGTGGATACCATCCACGATGCAGACGAACAGTTTGGCCGCCTGCTGTGGGAGTACGAGGGCGGCCAGCTTGCCATTGATGTGGACGCTGCGGCCCTGCGCCCCACCGGGGACGGTGGGTTCCAGATGGACCAGCGCAGCGGGCGGCTGTACCGCGGCTGCATGACCGGCAATGTGGCGGACCGCACGCTGTTCAATGTGTTTGCGCCCGCCCTGCGGGATGAAGCCTATCTGCGCGGGCTGGACGGAATCTTGAAACGCATTGAGTTCCAGTGCGGCCTTGCCTATGGCACCCTGAGCGACCCCCAGAACGTGGACAAGACCGCCACCGAGATCATGGCAAGCAAGCAGCGCAGCTACTCCACCGTAAAAAGCATCCAGCACGCGCTGCAGGTGGCGCTGGATGACCTGCTGTACGCGATGAATGCCTATGCCGACCTGTACCAGCTGGCCCCCGCGGGCAGTTACACCGCCGTGTACAACTGGGACGACAGCATTGTAAACGACCCCAGCGAGCGCAAGCAGTTGTTCTGGCAGTATGTGCAGGCGGGCAAGTTCCCCATGCAGCGCTACCTGACCGAGTTTGAGGGCTACAGCCAGGAGGAAGCCGCCCAGATCGCGGCTGAAACCAGCGCCGAGAACAACGCCGATGAAACCCTGACCTTTGCCCCGTGAGGTGATGCCCCATGCTGACCCCTGACCAGCTGGAAGCCCTGCCCCGCCGTTTTGTGCAGCTGTGGCAGCAGGTGGAAGATGACATTTTGCAGGACATTGCCCGGCGCATGAAAAGCCTGGGCGAGCTGGACCCGCTGACCCCAACGGCCATATGGCAGGCATGGCGGCTGGCCGAAACCCGCGCGGTGCGCAGCAACACCGTTGCCACGCTGGCGAAGTACACCGGCAAAAGCCGGGCGGAGATCAAGCGGCTGCTGGAAACCGCCGGGGCACAGACCCTAGCTGCGGACGATGCCGTTTACGCTGCGGCCGGGCTGGACCCGCCGCCGGTCAACCAGTCCCCTGCCCTGCTGAACCTGCTGAACGCCGGGTACCGCCAGACCTACGGCACCTGGCAGAACCTGACGGCCACCACCGCCAACACGGTGACCGGCGCGTTTGAGGACCGGCTTTCCCGCGCGTGGGGGCTGGTCAGCACTGGGGCCATGGATTACAACACCGCCATCCGCCGCACGGTGGATGATCTGGCGGACACCATGCCGTACATCACCTACCCCAGCGGCCACACTGACACGCTGGAAGTGGCCGCCCGCCGGGCGGTGCTGACCGGCGTGAACCAGACTTGTGCGAAATTGCAACTGAAACGCACGGAAGAGATGGGCTGCGAGTTTGTGGAGGTGACCGCCCACGAGGGTGCCCGCCCCACCCATGCGGTGTGGCAGGGCCGGGTCTACCATCGCGGGGGCGCTGTGGTGCAGGACGGCGAGCGGTACGAGGATTTTGAAACCGCCACTGGTTACGGCACCGGCCCCGGCCTGTGCGGCTGGAACTGCCGCCACAACTTTTACCCGTTCTATCCCGGCATCTCCGTGCGCAACTACACGGATGAACGCCTGGCCGAACTGGACGCCCGCAATATTCCCTATGGCGGCGGGCTGTACACCAAGTACGAGATCACCCAGATGCAGCGGGCACCGGAACGCAAGGTACGCCGGTACAAGCGCCGTTACCTGGCCGAAACCGCCGCCGGGGTGGATGCCAGCCAAAGCGCCACCAAGCTGAAAGCCGCCCGGCAGCAGCTGAGTGCCTTCCTGGAGGAAACCGGGGAGCGGCTGGACGGCGCAAGGGCGGAGGTACCGGGCTTTGGGCAAAGGGAAGCGAGGCAGGCGGATGCGGCGGCAAGTGCCTTGCAATCCGCCCAAAACAATGCTACACTGAAAGAAATCAGCCTGGGGTACAAGGAGATCACCGCCCAAAGCATTCAGCGCATTCAGCCATTTGCCTGTGAGACGCTGGACGCCGCGGGCAGCCGTGCCCTTGCCAATGCCCACAAGAAGCTGCTGCTGGAAGCCCGAAAGGTTCCGCTTGGGATAGAAAAGGCCCGCTGCTATGGGCTGGATATGCAGCCCGTGAGCGGATATTTTACCGGCGAGCAGGAAGGAGGCGTTCACATCCCGAATTTCAGCACGCCTCACATTGCAATACACAACCATCCAAGTGGGATGACCTTTTCGCCCGAGGATATTCTTGGCTTTGCGAGCCGGGATTCGATGCAGATGCTGACGATTGTCGGCAATGACGGCAGTGTATATGCACTGGAAAAGACCGCCACAACCGATTTGATCTCTCTAAAAATGGCTGCTCGCACGCTGAATCACACAGCAAACGACCCCACGATGCCCAAGACGGCTGTCTATAATCATGTCACAGATTTTTTAATGGAGATTTCACAATATGGGGTACAATATTACACCAGAGGAAATTGAAAAAATGAAGGCATTCCTCAAAGAGCATCCAGTTGACCCGCAATATGAAGGTTTGCTGGATGGTAATATCCCGCTGGATCAGGTAGATGCACAAATCTACACATCACTACTGAGGCAACTGGGTGAACTGCCTGAATAACCCCTAAACATTCAACCACGATGCACGCGCACCGTGGTTTTTTTATGCCTGCCTGCCCTGCATGAGGGGCAAGCGGGCACTTTTTATCCCCTTTTGCCCGGCTGCGGCAGGGCTGAAACAGCCGCACAGACGGTGACGGCGACCACCTTAAAACGCCTATCTGACACCCTACACAGGAGGTAACACCCATGAAAACCGAAGATCTCAAAGCCCTTGGCCTGAATGATGAGCAGGTGCAGCGCGTGTTCGCCATGAACGGCGCGGACGTGAACCGCGAAAAGCAGGCCGCTGAGACGGCCAAAGCCGAACGCGACGCCATCCGCACCCAGCTGGACGAGGCCAACACCAAGCTGAAAGGCTATGACCCCGACTGGCAGCAGAAAGCCGCCGATGCCCAGAAAGCTGCTGACGCAAAAGTGGCCGAGCTGCAGGCAGGCTATGCCGCTCAGAATGCAGCCGCCGGGCTGCACTTTACCAGCGCCAGCGCAAAAAAAGCATTTATGGCCGACCTGGCCGCCAAGAAACTGCCCCTGCAGGGGGACAGCCTGCTGGGCTTTGACGACTTTGTAAAGACCTACCGCGAAAATGACCCCGGCGCGTTTGCCGCCGATACCAAGCCCGCGCGTATTGTGGCAAGCGCTACCGGCACCCCGGCAGCCGCCACCAGCCGCGAAGAAGCAAATGCGGCAATCCGTGCCGCGTTTGGCAAATGAAAGGAGAATAACCCATGCCCAATGTTATTGATCGTTCCCGCGCTGAAGCCCTGATTCGTGAGCAGGTTGTCAGCACCATTTTTCAGGATGCCCCCAAGCAGAGCGTTGTGATGCAGCTGGGCCGCAAGCTGCCCAACATGACCAGCAAGCAGACCCGCATTCCGGTGCTTTCCATGCTGCCGCTGGCCTACTGGGTCAACGGTGATACCGGCTATAAGCAGACTTCCCGCCAGGCGTGGGAAAACGTCTACCTGACCGCCGGTGAGCTGGCAGTCATTGTCCCCATCCCCGAAGCCGTTCTGGCCGATGCTGAGTTTGACATTTTGGGCGAGGTGACCCCGCGTGTCAACGAAGCCATCGGCCTGCGGGTGGACCAGGCCATTCTGTTCGGCATCAACCGCCCGGCAGAGTGGCAGAACGACATTATCACCGTTGCCCGCCAGGCCGGCAACAACGTTTCCGGCGGCATCACCTATGATTCCCTGCTGGGCGAAAACGGACTGTTTGCCAAGGTGGAGGATGCAGGCTACACCGTGGACGGCGTTGTGGCTGCCATGGGTGCTAAAGCGTCCCTGCGCGGCATCAAGGACACCAACGGCCACCCCCTGTACAAGAGCGATATGCAGGGCACCACCCCCTATGCCCTGGACGGCGCGCCGATCTACTTCCCGGAGAACGGCAGCTTTGATACCAGCGTTGCCCGCATGGTGGCCGGCAACTTTAAGCAGCTGGTGTACGCCATCCGCCAGGATGTGGACGTCAAGATCCTGGACCAGGCCGTGATCCAGGACCCCAGCACCAAGGACATCATCTTCAACCTGGCCCAGCAGGACATGATTGCCCTGCGCGTTACCTTCCGCATGGGCTGGGCTATGCCGAACCCCGCCACCCACATGAACGAGAACCGCGTCAACGTGCCCTTTGCCTACATTGACGCCGCGACCGCCTACACCGACCAGACTGTGACCTTTACCGTCAAGGATAATGCCGAAAGCTCCCCCAACGCCATTGCCGGTGCAGCTGTCAATGTGAACGGCTCCATCCGCCTGACCGGCACTGACGGCACCGCAGTGTTCCACCTGCGCGCCGGTGAATATCCCTACAGCGTCAAGGCAGACGGTTACCGCCCGCAGACCGGCACCGTAACGGTTGCCGCAGCCGCCGTACCGGTTGCCGTCACCCTGCCTGCATCCAAGTAAGGGGGCTGCCATGTATGCTGATTTTACCGACTATCAGGGCGCCTACTGCGGCACCCTGATCACCACCCAGGGGCAGTGGATGCCCGCCGTGCGGGAAGCCTGCGCTTATCTGGACAGCATCACATTTGGCCGTCTGAAGTGCGGCGCGCCGGTGGATGATACCGTAAAGCTGGCGGCTTGCGCGCTGGCGGATGTTGCCGCCCGCTACCAGGCCGCCAAGGCCGATGAGCGCAGCCGCCCCGGCCTGGCATCCTTTAACACAGACGGCTACAGCGAAACGCTGAACACTGCCGCCCTGACCGCACAGTACACGGCAGACATGCAGGCGGCCGCGGATATTTACCTGCCGCGCAGCCATCCGCTGCGCTATGCGGGCCGGGATGGGAGGTGCCGCCCTTGTTCGGCTGTGACCAGACCGTGACCCTGACCCACCTGCACTATGACGGCGATGCCGACCGGGATGTGAGCGAGGAAACCACCCTGACCGGCGTGAGCTGGTACGGGCAGGCAAAGACCGCGGTGGATTCCACCGGCCTGCACGCGGCGCGGGTGTACAAATGCCGCATCCCGGAAAGCGCCGCCCCCGCTGGGCTGGACATTGCCCCCGGCGACAAGATCACCTGCGGCACCGTGACCGCCACCGTGCTGGACGTGCATGACAACCGCGGCCACCCCGCGCCGCACTGGTATGTGGAGGCAAGCTGATGGGACTGAAATATGATGCCCGCCTTGACCTTTCCGCCCTTTCGGATGCCCTGGAAAAACGGGGGCTGACACCGGGCGGGAGGGTGCAGAAGGCAGTGGACGAAGCGGTGATCCGCTATTGTGACCCCAAGGTGCCATTCCGCACCGGCACCCTCAAGCACAGCGCCATCACGGCAAGCGCCATCGGGGACGGCATGATCGTGTACGCCACGCCCTATGCGCGTTACCTGTACTACGGCGAGGTGTACGGCCCCAACATTCCCATTTTTGAGGGCGGAGAACTGGCAGGCTTTTTCAGCCCGCCCCACAAGTACCCCACCGGCCGCCCGCTGACCTACAACGGCGCACCGGACCGGGGCGCTTATTGGTTTGAGCGGGCCATGGCCGAACACAAGGATGACGTCATCCGCGAAGCCGCCGCCCTGGCAGGAGGGAGACCCGGAAAATGAACGTACTGGATGCCACCCGCGCCTGGATGCGCGCACAGTGCCCCCTGATCAACAAGCAGGACCTGTTCAACGCCAACTACCTGGGCGCAGAACCGACCGAATACACCCTGCGCACGGCCAGCGAGAGCCACCGCACCGACGTGCTGGGGTATGACCTGGCCGAATACAACCTGACCTTTGTGGCACAGCTGCCATTTGGACGGGAACTGAAGCCCAACCTGGACGCAGCTGATTTTTTCGCCGCGCTCTCCGCCTGGATTCGCGGGCAGGAGCGCACCCACAACTACCCCGCTGTCAGCGGGTACCGCGTGACCAAAATCACGGCATCCAACGCCGGTGTACCCACCGGGGCGGATGCCAACGCGGCCCGCTATCAATTACAAATCAAACTCTATCTTGAGGAGGAATAACCATGGCAGAAGCTGCTATCAACCTGACCGCCGGCCAAAAAGCTGACCGCAAACTGGACATGATCTTTGTGAACGTCGGCGGTTCC
>OLWW01001413.1_pt1 | contig 10399 bp, 4 predicted proteins | sample 1673991 | NCBI WGS metagenome assembly OLWW01 (sample SAMEA103958136, study PRJEB25191) | human gut metagenome
CGTGAAGCTATATTGGACGAAGACAATATTTGCATCATTTTGGATAGCGGTGTTCAAAGTGTGTTGTTGCATAAGGAAGAGATAAATACGTCTGATTATTCTATCATCTTCAATACGCTTCAGAAGGACCCGAGTAATTCTGAAAAGGAAGCTGTATTATACATTTACCGTCAGTTGCGTAACGCCGACCCCGCAGATGATGCCAGTGCACGTGAGGTCATCAATAACTTGTTCTTTTCAGAGAAACGTTATGATTTGGGTGAAGTGGGACGCTACCGTATCAATAGAAAGCTGAATCTTTCTACGGATATGGATGTCCGCGTATTGACGAAAGAAGATATTATCGAGATTATCAAGTATCTGATAGAGTTGATAAACTCAAAGGCACTTGTCGATGACATCGACCATTTGAGCAACCGTCGTGTAAGGACTGTAGGCGAACAATTAAGCAATCAGTTTGCTATTGGTTTGGCTCGCATGAGTCGTACGATTCGGGAACGTATGAATGTACGTGACAACGAAGTCTTTACTCCGACGGACTTGATTAATGCGAAGACCATTTCTTCCGTGATTAATTCTTTCTTCGGAACCAATGCCCTTTCGCAATTCATGGATCAGACCAACCCTCTGGCAGAGGTAACGCACAAACGTCGTTTGTCTGCCCTCGGTCCTGGCGGTTTGTCTCGTGAACGTGCCGGTTTCGAGGTGCGTGACGTACACTATACTCACTATGGTCGTTTGTGTCCGATTGAAACCCCTGAAGGTCCTAATATCGGTTTGATTTCTTCTTTGTGCGTTTATGCTAAAATTAATGAACTTGGTTTCATTTCTACTCCTTATCGTAAGGTAGCTGATAGTAAGGTGGATATTTCTGATGAAGGAATTGAATACTTGACTGCAGAAGAAGAAGAAGATAAGATTATTGCTCAGGGTAATGCACCTTTGGATGATGAAGGTAAGTTTGTTCGTGACAAGGTTAAGGCTCGTCGCGATGCCGATTATCCGGTTGTTACTCCTGATCAGGTAGAGTTGATGGATGTATCTCCTCAACAGATTGCTTCTATTGCGGCATCTTTGATTCCGTTCTTGGAACATGATGATGCTAACCGTGCATTGATGGGATCTAACATGATGCGCCAGGCAGTTCCTTTGTTGCGTACAGAGGCTCCTATTGTAGGTACAGGTATCGAAAAGCAATTGGTTGAAGATTCTCGTACTCAGATTGCTGCTGAAGGTGACGGTGTGATTGAATATGTAGATGCAACCACTATCCGGATTTTGTATGACAGAACGGAAGATGAGGAATTTGTCAGCTTCGAACCTGCTTTGAAAGAATATAGAATTCCTAAATTCCGTAAGACTAACCAAAGCATGACTATTGACCTTCGTCCTATTTGTGATAAGGGTCAGCGTGTAAAGAAAGGTGATATTCTGACGGAAGGTTATTCAACACAAGGTGGTGAGTTGGCATTGGGTAAGAATCTGTTGGTTGCTTATATGCCTTGGAAGGGATATAACTATGAGGATGCTATTGTATTGAATGAACGCGTTGTACGTGAAGACTTATTGACTTCTGTACACGTGGATGAATATATATTGGAAGTGCGCGAAACGAAGCGCGGTATGGAAGAATTGACTTCTGATATTCCTAACGTGAGTGAAGAAGCAACTAAGGATTTGGATGAGAACGGTATTGTACGTGTCGGTGCTCGTATTGAACCGGGTGATATTTTGATTGGTAAGATTACTCCGAAAGGTGAATCAGATCCTTCTCCTGAAGAAAAATTGCTTCGCGCTATCTTTGGTGACAAAGCCGGTGATGTAAAGGATGCTTCATTGAAAGCTTCTCCTTCATTGCGTGGTGTCGTTATTGACAAGAAGTTGTTCTCTCGCGTTGTGAAAACCAGAAGTGAAAAGAATGCCGACAAAGCTATTTTGCCGAAACTGAATGATGAATTTGAAGAAAAGGCAGCTAAGCTGAAGGATATCTTAATTGATAAATTGTTGGTATTAACTAATGGTAAAGTCTCTCAGGGTGTAAAAGATTACTTGGGAACCGAAGTTATCGCTAAGGGCGCTAAGTTTACAAAACGCGACCTTGAGTCATTGGATTATACAGTGATTCAGTTGAGCAAGTGGACAGCGGATACTCACAAGAACGATATGATTCGTGACTTGGTAATGAACTACCTGAAGAAGTATAAAGAACTGGACGCCGAACTGAAACGTAAGAAGTTTGCAATCACAATAGGTGATGAATTGCCTTCAGGTATTATTCAGATGGCTAAAGTTTATATTGCTAAGAAACGTAAGATTGGTGTGGGTGATAAGATGGCAGGTCGTCACGGTAATAAGGGTATTGTATCTCGTGTTGTCCGTCAGGAGGATATGCCGTTCTTGGCTGATGGTACTCCGGTAGATATCGTACTGAATCCGTTGGGTGTGCCCTCTCGTATGAACATCGGTCAGATTTTTGAAGCTGTATTAGGTCGTGCCGGAAAAGAATTGGGCGTGAAATTTGCTACTCCTATTTTCGATGGTGCATCTATGGATGACTTAAATGAATGGACGGATAAAGCCGGATTGCCTCGTTACTGTAAGACGTATCTTTGTGATGGTGGTACCGGTGAACGCTTTGACCAACCGGCAACGGTAGGTGTGACCTATATGTTGAAGTTAGGCCACATGGTTGAAGACAAGATGCACGCACGTTCTATCGGTCCGTACTCTCTTATTACTCAGCAACCGCTTGGTGGTAAGGCTCAGTTCGGTGGTCAGCGTTTCGGAGAAATGGAAGTTTGGGCGCTCGAAGCATTCGGCGCAGCGCATATCTTGCAGGAAATCCTGACTATTAAGTCTGATGACGTTGTTGGACGTTCTAAGGCTTACGAGGCTATTGTAAAAGGTGAACCGATGCCTACTCCGGGCATTCCTGAATCTCTGAATGTATTGTTACATGAATTGAGAGGATTGGGATTGAGTATCAACCTTGAATAATAAAAATATAACTCTTTACAATATAAACAAGAAAGTATGGCTTTTAGAAAAGAAACGAAGATAAAGAGTAATTTCTCGAAAATCTCAATTGGTTTGGCTTCACCTGAAGAAATCCTTGAGAATTCGAGTGGTGAGGTGTTGAAGCCCGAAACTATCAACTACCGTACCTACAAACCCGAACGTGACGGTTTGTTCTGCGAACGCATCTTCGGTCCGGTAAAAGACTATGAATGTCATTGCGGTAAGTACAAACGTATTCGTTATAAAGGAATCGTTTGTGACCGTTGCGGTGTTGAAGTGACAGAAAAGAAAGTTCGTCGTGAACGTATGGGGCATATCCAGCTGGTAGTGCCTGTGGCACACATTTGGTATTTCCGTTCATTGCCGAACAAAATCGGTTACTTGTTGGGATTGCCTACCAAGAAACTTGATTCTATTATTTACTATGAACGTTATGTCGTAATTCAGCCGGGTGCTGCCGCTGAAGAAGGCGTAAATGAATATGATTTGCTTTCGGAAGAGGAATATCTGGATTTGCTGGAAAAACTTCCGAGAGAAAATCAATATCTGGAAGATACAGATCCTAACAAGTTTATTGCTAAGATGGGAGCTGAAGCCATCTATGATTTGTTGGCTAAACTTGATTTGGATGCACTTTCTTATGAATTGCGTCACAAGGCAAGCAACGACTCTTCACAACAGCGCAAGAATGAAGCATTGAAACGCTTGCAGGTCGTTGAATCGTTCCGTGCATCTCGCGGACGCAATAAACCTGAATGGATGATTGTACGTATTGTTCCGGTGATTCCGCCCGAACTTCGTCCGTTGGTTCCGTTGGATGGTGGTCGTTTTGCAACTTCAGACTTGAATGATTTGTATCGTCGTGTGATTATTCGTAACAACCGTCTGAAGAGACTGATTGAAATCAAGGCTCCTGAAGTAATCTTACGCAACGAAAAACGTATGTTGCAGGAAGCTGTCGATTCATTGTTCGATAACTCACGTAAGTCAAGTGCTGTAAAAACAGATGCAAACCGTCCGTTGAAATCACTGTCTGATAGTTTGAAAGGTAAGCAAGGACGTTTCCGTCAGAACCTGTTGGGTAAGCGTGTTGACTACTCAGCCCGTTCGGTAATTGTCGTTGGTCCTGAATTGAAAATGGGAGAATGCGGTATTCCTAAATTGATGGCTGCCGAACTTTACAAGCCGTTTATTATCCGTAAATTGATAGAACGCGGTATTGTGAAGACTGTTAAGTCTGCCAAGAAGATAGTAGACCGCAAAGAACCTGTTATTTGGGATATCTTGGAGCATGTCATGAAAGGACATCCGGTATTACTCAACCGTGCGCCGACATTGCACCGTTTGGGTATTCAGGCATTCCAACCCCATATGATTGAAGGTAAGGCTATCCAATTACACCCATTGGCATGTACTGCGTTCAATGCCGACTTTGACGGTGACCAAATGGCTGTTCACTTGCCTTTGAGTAATGAGGCTATATTGGAAGCTCAGATGTTGATGCTTCAGGCACATAATATTTTGAATCCGGCTAACGGCGCACCTATTACTGTACCCGCACAGGATATGGTACTTGGTTTGTATTATATTACAAAACTGAGAAAAGGTGCGAAGGGTGAGGGACTGACATTCTATGGACCGGAAGAAGCTTTGATTGCTTATAATGAAGGAAAGGTAGATATTCATGCTATCATCAATGTTGTTGTAAAAGACCTGGATAAGGATGGCAACATTGTAGATGTGATGATGAAAGAAACCTCCGTAGGGCGTGTGATTGTAAATGAAATCGTTCCAGCGGAAGTGGGGTACTTGAATACCATTATTTCCAAAAAGTCTTTGCGAGATATCATTAGTGATGTTATCAAAGCTGTCGGTGTTGCACGTGCTTGTGAATTCTTGGATGGTATTAAGAACTTAGGTTACTATATGGCGTTCAAGGGTGGTCTGTCATTTAACTTGGGTGATATTATTATCCCGAAAGAAAAAGAAGAACTGGTAAAACGCGGTAACGAAGAAGTTGAGCAAATCATGATGAACTATAATATGGGTTTCATCACTGATAATGAACGTTATAACCAGGTTATTGATACATGGACTCATGTCAACAGCGATTTGTCTGACATCCTTTATAAGACTATTAAAAATGATGACCAAGGTTTCAACTCAGTATTTATGATGCTTGATTCCGGTGCTCGTGGTTCTAAGGAACAGATTCGTCAGTTGTCAGGTATGCGTGGTTTGATGGCTAAGCCGCAAAAGGCCGGTGCTGAAGGTGCTCAGATTATTGAAAACCCGATTCTTTCAAACTTTAAGGAAGGTTTGTCGGTATTGGAGTACTTTATCTCTACCCACGGTGCTCGTAAAGGTTTGGCGGATACTGCTTTGAAGACTGCCGATGCCGGATACTTGACTCGTCGTCTTGTAGACGTATCGCATGATGTGATTATTAATGAAGAAGACTGTGGAACACTGCGCGGTTTGGTTTGTACTGCTTTGAAAAATAACGATGAAGTTATTGCCACTCTGTATGAACGTATCCTCGGACGTGTTTCTGTACATGATATTATTCATCCTACCACCGGTAAATTGATTGTTGCCGGAGGTGAAGAAATTACTGAGGATATCGCACAGGAAATTGAAGATTCTCCGATTGAAAGTGTAGAAATCCGTTCTGTATTGACTTGCGAATCGAAGAAAGGCGTATGTGCCAAGTGTTACGGACGTAACCTTGCTTCCAGCCGTATGGTTCAAAAGGGAGAAGCTGTCGGTGTCATTGCTGCACAGTCTATCGGTGAGCCGGGTACTCAGTTGACGTTGCGTACTTTCCATGCCGGTGGTATTGCCGGTAACATGGCTGCCAATGCAAGTATTGTTGCCAAAAACAATGCTCGTCTGGAATTTGAGGAACTTCGTACTGTTGATACAGTAGATGAAACTACCGGTGAAGCTGTGAAAGTGGTAGTAGGTCGTTTGGCCGAGGTTCGCTTTATTGATGTAAATACCGGTATCATTTTATCAACTCATAATGTTCCTTACGGTTCTAAATTGTATGCTGCTGACGGTGATGTGGTTGAGAAGGGTAAACTGATTGCTAAATGGGACCCGTTCAACGCTGTTATTATTACTGAAGCAACCGGTAAGATTGAGTTCGAGAGTATGGTTGAGAACGTAACTTATAAGGTAGAATCGGATGAAGCTACCGGTTTGCGTGAAATCATCATTATCGAATCTAAGGATAAGACAAAAGTACCTTCTGCTCATATTACGACAGAAGATGGTAACTTGATACGTACTTATAACTTCCCTGTGGGTGGACACGTTGTTATTGAAAACAATCAATCGGTAAAGGCCGGTGACATCCTTGTGAAGATTCCGCGCGCTGTTGGTAAAGCTGGTGATATCACCGGTGGTTTGCCTCGTGTTACAGAATTGTTTGAGGCACGTAACCCGTCCAACCCTGCTGTGGTTTCTGAAATCGATGGTGAAGTTACCATGGGTAAGATTAAACGTGGTAACCGTGAGATTATTGTAACATCTAAGACTGGTGAAGTGAAGAAGTACTTGGTTAATCTTTCTAAGCAGATTCTTGTTCAGGAGAACGACTATGTACGCGCCGGAACTCCGCTGTCTGATGGTGCGATTACTCCTGCCGACATCTTGGCCATTAAAGGTCCTACGGCTGTACAGGAATATATCGTAAACGAGGTACAGGATGTTTACCGTCTGCAAGGTGTGAAGATTAATGATAAGCACTTTGAGATTATCGTTCGTCAAATGATGCGTAAAGTTGAAATTGATGAACCGGGTGATACCCGCTTCTTGGAACAGCAAGTGGTAGATAAGCAAGACTTCATGGAAGAAAATGACCGTATTTGGGGTAAGAAGGTGGTTGTTGATGCCGGAGATTCTCAGAACTTGCAACCGGGTCAGATTGTAACAGCCCGTAAGTTGCGTGATGAGAACAGTATGTTGAAGCGTCGTGACTTGAAACCCGTTGAAGTGCGTGATGCTATTCCTGCAACATCTACTCAGATTCTGCAAGGTATTACTCGCGCTGCTTTGGGAACTTCAAGCTTCATGTCTGCTGCATCATTCCAGGAAACAACCAAGGTTCTGAATGAAGCTGCTATTAATGGTAAAGTAGATAGATTGGAAGGTATGAAGGAAAATGTGATTTGCGGTCACTTGATCCCTGCCGGTACCGGACAGCGTGAATTTGAAAAGATTGTTGTTGGTTCGAAAGAAGAATACGATCGCATCTTGGCAAATCGCAAAAATGTACTTGACTATAGTGAAGTAGAATAATACGATTCATTAAGACTTTAAATAGAAGGTCGGTTTTCCTAATGGGAGACCGACCTTTTTATTGTTCACCCGGCATGGGTATACCCTCCTGACTTCATCACTTTTCCCTACCATTACATAGCGGAAAAATGGAGTGACGCAAGTATGCTCTTGTCTCAATCAGGATGAAAGGAACCAGCATTCACACTCGCTACCTCGGTCAGCACATTGAGCCGGAAGCGGCAGCGGGAGGTGAGAAAAGCGGTTACTTCCTGTATCAGGGAGCATGGCGTCGTCTTCTTGACAGCATCTTTCGAGGATTCTGATTCTACTGCCTCTCCAATGTTTTTCGAAGATATCTTCCCGGCTTTCTTTCAATATGCTTCCGGGGAAGATTGTTTTGAGAGTGATGAATACATTCATGAGGCACTTTTTGAGATTGGGCGAATTACAAATATACAACATAAAAAAGCGTTTGTCTAGAAGAGGAGGCAAACAAATCAAATTCCGGTACAGGATATGACGGAATCTGACACAATGACATATATATGTGTAGGCTTATGCGTACGTCCGTGTAGCCCGATGCATATATACGTGTGGGCTTACACATATATAGGTACAGGCTTGTGCCACTGTATGTGTCAAAAAGACCTTGATGTCTTTTAAAAAGATCGGGAAGTTTCTTACAAACTTCACCACCTTTTAAAAAAAGCCCGGTATGTTTTTTATGTAAGGGCAGATGGGATTACCTTTCATCAAATTGGTCATTCCTTCTTTTCCGTTCATCCTTACATTTTAATCAAAACGTGCGAACAACCGCCGGCTAATAATGAAAGGGTATCCCTTCACTCCCATTTCAGTCACACTTCCCAAGCCGTTTTCAAGTCTGCCTTCAGCATTTTTTTCACCGAAAGATGTTTTAAAATGAAAGGAGGCTGAAAAGACAACACGGCATGTTCATTCACCACCGGAACTCCCATTAACAGGACGTTTTGGCGGTTAATGAAAGGAGGAAACATATTTCCGCTTGTGGATGAAAAATACAGTTGGTTTTGTGGATTTGTCATTGTATGACAAACCACGTATAGGAAAAGTCGAGAGCCGGCATTGCTCCGATACTAGCCACGGACTTTTGTAGCTGATTTCTTTTCCACATTTATATGTTTGCGTAATTTTCCTTAATGGTAAGTTAACACCAACAAGCCTTCTATGCGATAGCAGCAATAAGTCAACTGCACAAAGGAAGTCAAGCGAAATCATACGGCATTGGCAAGCCGGTCTTCACTAAATAGAAATGACATTCCGAATCATTCGTAAATCATATTTTGTGATAAAAAGATTTCAGCCATTTCTCAACAGGCTATCATTGTTTTTCTAAAAGTTTGATAATAATAGTCCCTTTTTCAGAATAATATATCTATATTTGTGGTCATTCAAAGCGACAAAGAGAGTTCGTGTTTGATATATTAATGTAAATAGAGCGTTTTTGATATTACTTTGTGTTAGAAAATCCCCAATTTTCGAAGCGGAACAAAGTGGATACAACAGAACGCTCACGTCGTGTGTTTATACTTCCTTCTAAAAGGAAATATGCATAACGGCGTGGGACTGTTGTTTTTATTTGTTCCGTGGGTATGGGGATACCTCTAACACAGATAAGACATTAAAACAGTTCCCACGCTTTTTTATATATTTATGCCATCCTCAGGGAGCAGGGAAGGGGTACATTGGGCTGCTATGAAAACAATAGAAGAATTGGAAGAACTCAACCATCAATTGCAAGTCGAGTTGAGGAAAGCTAGAGCCGCTCAGGCTCAAGCCGAAGCTGCTAATCAAAATAAATCAGTGTTTCTAGCCAATATGAGCCACGAGATACGAACGCCGCTTAATGTTATTATGGGGTTTTCGAATTTGATTGTTACTGCTGCTACCGAAGAAGAAAAGCGAATGTATGCAGAAGTTCTGGAAAATAATTGTTCTTTGCTGCTTCAGCTTATTAATGATATTTTAGATCTGTCAAAAATAGAGTCGGGAACATTGACTTTTGCAGAGGAAGAAATGGAGCTGAATATATTATTGGAAGAATTGGCAAGCGCAATGCGTACACGAATTGTTGCCGAGGAGGTTATTTTGAATTGTGTAACACTTTCTGCTCCTTGTTTTGTCGTGGCGGAAAAAAAACGGCTTTCTCAAGTACTTATTAATCTATTGACAAATGCTATTAAGTTTACTACCAAAGGCAGTATTCGTTTAGGTTATGAAATTCATGGAAAAATGCTTTATTTTTATGTGGCTGATACCGGATGTGGTTTTCCTGAATCCCAAAAGCAGAAAGTGTTTGAACGATTTGTGAGACTTGATTCAGCTAAACCGGGAACAGGGCTGGGGCTTGCAATTTGTCGTACTATTGTGGAAAAAATGGGGGGATGTATCGGGGTAGAATCAGAAGAAGGAAAAGGATCTTGCTTTTGGTTTACCATTCCTTATATTCCTCTCTGTATAGAAAAAAATGATATTTAGTGCGTCTATTGTTGCTTGATTGGTTCCTTTTCCTTATTTTTGTTCGCCCGCTAATAATAAGCAGATAATATTTACCTTTAATTATAGAAGAAAATAATCATGGAAAACGAAAAAAACAACAATCAGCTTCAAATAGAGTTGAAAGAAGAAGTAGCACAAGGCACATATGCCAATCTTGCCATAATTACCCATTCTAGTTCAGAATTCATAGTAGATTTTGTACGTGTAATGCCTGGGTTGCCGAAAGCAGGAGTTCAATCTCGTATTGTATTGACTCCTGAACACGCTAAGCGTCTGATGTATGCTTTACAAGAAAATGTGGCAAAGTATGAGCGCAACTTTGGACCGATCCGTATGCCTGAAGAAATGAATGGTGCCAATGGCGGTCCTGATGGCAAGACTTTTATTCCTCCTATGAGTGGCTTTAAAGGAGAGGCATAAGTTATAGCTTTGTCGTGGAAATGGCATATTAGCCTGTTTTTCAAAAGATTTTTTTTGGAGACAGGCTATTTTTATTGCTTAAAAGTATTGTTTATTAAAATGTTATTCGTAACTTTGCAGCCCAAAATGTATAGTT
>OLWW01001420.1_pt1 | contig 10361 bp, 8 predicted proteins | sample 1673991 | NCBI WGS metagenome assembly OLWW01 (sample SAMEA103958136, study PRJEB25191) | human gut metagenome
CGCAGCACAAAGCAGGGATCGCTGGTTTTCTCCCGCGCATAAGGGTAGGCGCCGGTGCTGCCGTCCAGTGCGCCGCTGTAGTGAATCGTCAGCTCGTGAAAGGGGAGGGGAGCCGCGAAGCGGACAAGCTGACAGTTTCCGCTGACCTCTTCGGTGAAAAAGGAGACCGGCTTGCCGTCCGCAGCAACCGCATGTACGGTGAAGGAACGGTTGAGCGAAAAGAAATCGGTCTGAAAATCCGGCCCACAGGCGCAGAAATATCCCTCTATCCCGTCAGAAAGAATCAGTTTGAGTCGGATCATGTTTGTACTTCCCCCTTCCGGTTGTAAACAAAACCAGATGACAGCCGGAGGAAGCAAGAGCCGTACTGGCCACGAGATCGTTTCCGGGGGCACTCAATAAATTCAGTCCCTTTGTCTTTAGCCGTTCACCATAAAGCATAACATCCCGAACAGCTGAAGTTCCGGCTTTTTGCGTACAGCCTAGCGATTTTTCTTCCAGGGTGGAAATACCTCCCGCCTTATTGCCGGGAGAAGGGTTTTCGTAAATCGGCTGTTTGTTCTCTATGAAATAGGATTTAAAGTCATTTATCAGATGAACAGTCTTTTCAAAGACAGCCTTCGATTCGCTCCGGTTCATCAGGATCGTCTCGGCGCCGAACATCTCCGGGACTTCCGTCAGGACAGTTGTTCCTCCCTGTGCTACCAGAAAGTCGGAAAAGACACCCAACAGCGGATTGGCCGTAATACCGGAGAATCCATCCGATCCTCCGCATTTCAATCCTACGTGCAACTCACTTAAAGGAATATCCGTCCGTTTATCCTGTGAAGCGATCGCATAGAGTTTACGCAACAGTTCCATTCCCGTTTCCAGTTCATCATCCACTTTTTGCGTTTCCATAAAGCGGATGCGTTCGGTATCGTAATTGCCAAGCATTTCCCGAAAAGCACCGACTTGGTTGTTTTCGCAGCCTAACCCGACAACGAGAACTGCACCGGCATTCGGATGCAGAACCATGTCCCGTAAAATCTTCCGGGTATTCTCATGGTCGTCTCCCAGTTGGGAACAGCCGTAATTATGAGGGAATGCGACGATCGCATCGACTCCGGTGCCTTGTGTCTCCTGTCGTAACCGATCTGCCAACCGGTGCGTGATGCCGTTGACGCAACCGACAGTCGGAATCACCCATATCTCGTTCCGGATTCCCACTTCTCCATTTTTGCGGCGATATCCTTTAAAAGAAAGTGACTTTCCGGATGGCTGTTCCGGAATAGGTTGCGGATTGAATTCATATTCCCGTAACCCTTCCAGGTTGGTCTTGATATTTTTTTCATTCACCCAGCTTCCGGTAGTTATCACTTCACGTGCATGTCCGATGGGAGCACCATATTTGATGACATGGTCTCCTTCTTTAAAATCCTGTAAGGCTACTTTGTGCCCTGCAGGGATATCCTGCAGGACAACGATTGTTCTGCCGTTGATATCCAAAGATACGCCGGTCTGTAAATTCTTTACGGCGACCACGACGTTGTCTGCCGGATTTATTTGTATATAAGTCCGCATCAGCAAATTTCTTTAACGACATTAAGCATTCCTTTTTCTTCAATGGCATCCAGGAAACCTTTTACCATATTGGTCAATCCCGGAATGCGGTTCAGGTCTTCTCCCCAAATGGAAGTTGCCGCTAATACGCCTTCGGCGACCTGCCTGGTCGAGCCGGTAGCCCAAAGATTCTGCAACAGTTGAAGAATTTCGGCGGAATCATTCGGTTCGGATTTTGTTCCATCGGCACGGACGTATCCCTTATAATAGGTAATAATGGCAGCCAGACCTAACACCAGTCCTTTGGGTAACTCGCCTTTCCGTTCCAGATAGACTTTCAAGCCTGGCAGGTCGCGTGTTTCATATTTAGGAAATGAGTTCAACATGATGGATACGACCGAATGGTCGACGAACGGGTTGTTAAAACGTTCCATGACGTCATTGCCGAACTTCACCAGTTCTTCTTTCGGCAGATTCAGCGTTTCCAATAATTCCTCGAACATTACCTTGTGGATATATTTCTCCAGCACCTCGTGCTGGCAGGCATCCCGCACGATATTCACTCCGGAAAGCCAAGAGACAGGTGCTAAAACTGTATGAGGGCCGTTCAAAAGGGTTACCTTCCGCTGGTGGTAAGGTTCCTCGCTCGGAACAAACAGCACATTCAAGCCTGCTTTGTCTGCCGGGAACTCTTTGGCGACCGATTCGGGCGCTTCGATTACCCATAAATGGAATATTTCCGCCTGTACGACTAGATTGTCGTTATATTGCAGTTCCTCTTTAATTGAATCGATCTCTTTACGTGGAAATCCTGGGACAATACGGTCGACCAGTGTCGCATATACACCGCAGCATTCCGTAAACCAGGTTTTGAAATCTTCTCCTAATTGCCATAAATCGATGTACTGGTAAATGGTTTCTTTCAGTTTATGCCCATTCAGGAAGATCAACTCGCACGGAAAGATAATCAAACCTTTGTCTTTTTCTCCGTTAAATGTCTTGTAGCGGTGATAAAGCAATTGCGTCAGCTTGCCCGGATAGGAAGAGGCAGGCGCGTCCTCCAACTTGCAAGCCGGATCGAATGTTATTCCTGCTTCCGTCGTATTTGAAATGACGAAACGTATCTCCGGCTGTTCTGCCAGTTTCATAAAAGCGGAAAAGTCCGCATAAGGATTCAATGCGCGGCTTATCACATCGATCCGGGTAAGGCTGTTGACTTTTTCACCTTTGTCCAACCCTTGAAGATTGACATGATACAAGCAATCCTGTGCGTTCAACATGTCGACCATTCCCCGGTCGATGGGCTGGACCACCACGACACTGCTGTTAAAATTTACATTCTCGTTCATTTTCTGGATAATCCAATCCACGAATGCCCGGAGGAAATTGCCTTCTCCGAACTGGATGACCCGTTCCGGATGCAGCATTTTACCGGCAGTTTTTTCATTCAACTCTTTCATTTTACTATTTATTTAAAATCTGTTCATTAATGGCAATCAGAGCCGATTATATAAATTCGGGCCTAATTTAAAAGAAATATCGGATTTATTTAGTATGTTTGCATAAAACTTATCCATAACTGGCAAGAACAGTCTTTTTATACCATGAAACATTGTCTTATTAATGCATTTATTTTATTATCAATTTCAATTATGACGACATCCTGTTCACCAAAGGTCGAAATGATTCCAGCAGAGTTAGCTTATCAGGCTGAAGCGACTACCGGAGAAGGTTCTATCTGGCACCCCGAACGTCACACCTTATTCTGGGTGGATATTGAAGGGCAAACATTATACGAATATCATCCCGATACAAAAGAATGCAGTTCCTGGAAATTCGACCGTATGGTATCGACGGTGGTTCCCGAAACAGACAGCACGGTCATCATTGCCTTGCAAAACGAAATTGTACGGGTAAACCTGCATGACGGACATACCACTTCCGTTGCTCCGATACCTGACGAAAACGGTAAAGTGCGCTGCAATGACGGTAAATGCGATCCGGCCGGACATTTATGGGTCGGAACGATGGGATTCGGTGCGCCTAAAGGTGCCGGAACTTTGTACACTGTTTCGCCTGCCGGAACCGTCACTACGAAATTGAAAAAGGTCACGATCTCAAACGGGATCGTCTGGTCGTCCAACAAGAAATTCATGTATTACAACGATACACCTACCGGCAAAATAGCCCGTTATCGCTACGATGCCGACAACGGGGATATCCTGTTCGACGGTATAGCCGTTACCTTGCCTGGTGGAACGGGAGTGCCCGATGGTATGGCGATCGATAGCGACGACCATCTTTGGGTAGCCCAATGGGGTGGTTATGGCGTTTACTGCTACAATCCCTATACGGGAGAATTGCTGGCAAAAGTAGAGGTCCCGGCGCCGAATGTCGCTTCCTGCGCTTTCGGTGGTAAGAAAATGGATACGCTTTATATAACAACGGCTCGTGCAGGCTTGTCCGAAGAACAGCTCCGGGAATACCCCTTAAGCGGCAGTGTGTTTTGCTGTAAACCGGGGGTTAAAGGAGTAAGGGCCAACTGTTTCGGAGAATAAAATCTCCCGAATATTATTTATCACAAATGTAAACAGCTTCTTAAAATTTATTGTTTACTTTGTAAAACATAGGAAAAGAAAATATGACTAAGAATAAATCTGAAAAGAAAAGTAATAAACCGGGGAAGAAGAAAAGCAGCTCCAAAGGCGAAAACAAACGGATGAAGAAAGAGGCTATGATCAATGCCATCATCAACGTTTTCAAGTCTTCTCCCAAAGAACCTTTTAACTATCGGCAAATCAGCAGTATGATAGGAGTTACCAATCAAGTGCAGAAGTTGCAGGTAGTGGATATCCTGTATGATCTTTCTTCCGACAACTTCATTTCTGAAATAGACAGGGGACGCTACCGTTACAATGATTGGGGAACGACTGCTGTCGGAACCTTTATGCGTCGTCAGAATGGTAAGAACTCTTTTATCCCCGAAGATGGCGGGACACCGATTTTTGTGGCAGAGCGAAATTCCGCACATGCGCTTAACGGTGATAAGGTGAAAATACAACTTCATGCCAAGAGAAAAGGGGCTGACCCGGAAGGCGAGGTTATCGAGATACTGGAAAGCCAGCGACGCTTGATCACAGGTAAATTACAGGTGACCAGAGGTTTTGCTTTCCTTATTACGGAAGACAAGACGCTTGCAAACGACATCTTTATTCCGAAAGACAAACTGAAAGGCGGCAAGAGCGGCGACAAAGCGATCGTCCGTATCACCGAATGGCCGGAAGAGGCCAAGAACCCGTTGGGTGAGGTGGTCGATATCCTGGGGACTGCCGGTGACAACGATGCGGAGATGAATGCTATCTTGGCTGAGTTCGATCTACCATATAAATATCCGGCTAACGTTGAAAAGGCCGCAGAAAAGATATCGGATGCAATCCCGGAAGAGGAAATTGCCAAGCGTGAGGATTTCCGTGGCGTCACGACTTTCACGATCGACCCGAAAGACGCTAAGGATTTCGATGATGCCCTTTCCGCCCGTAAGCTGGATAATGGCAATTGGGAAGTTGGCGTTCATATCGCCGACGTGACCTACTACGTTAAACCGGAAAGCCTGATAGACCGGGAAGCTTTCAGCCGTGCGACATCTGTTTATCTTGTGGACCGCACCATTCCGATGTTGCCGGAACGCTTGTGCAACCAGATCTGTTCGCTCCGCCCGAATGAAGAGAAACTTTGTTTTTCCGTGATTTTCGAGCTGAATAAGAATGCCGAAATCCAACAGTCTCATATCACCCGTACCATTATCAAGAGCGACCGTCGCTTCACTTACGAAGAGGCTCAGGCTGTCATCGAAACCGGGGAGGGTGAATATAAAGAAGAAATCCTGGCACTTAACGGCCTGGCACAAAAATTGCGCGACCGCCGCTTCAAGGACGGAGCAATTGCTTTCGACCGTTACGAAGTCAAATTCGATATAGATGAGAACGGTAAGCCGTTGGGAACTTACATTAAAGAATCGAAGGAAGCCAATAAACTGATCGAAGAATTCATGTTATTGGCAAACCGTACGGTAGCCGAGTTTATTGGAAAGAGTAAGAATAAGACAAAGAAAACGTTTGTCTATCGTATCCATGAACAGCCGGACCCTGAGAAACTAAGAGATTTTTCCGCATTCATTAGCCGTTTCGGTTACAAAATGCGTACGGAAGGGACGAAAACGGATATATCCAAAGGGATCAATAAATTGTTGGATAGTGTACAGGGTAAACCGGAAGAAAATCTGGTGGAGACTTTGGCTATCCGTTCCATGCAGAAAGCCCACTATACGACGGATAATATCGGTCACTACGGGTTGGCAATGGATTATTATACACACTTCACTTCTCCTATCCGCCGTTATCCTGATATGATGGTGCACCGTTTGCTGGAACGCTATCTGGCAGGTGGCCGTAGTGTGATAAAGAACAAATATGAAGAGTATTGTAAACATTGCTCCGAGATGGAAATGGTGGCTTCAAATGCCGAACGTTCGTCCATCAAGTACAAGCAGGTCGAGTTTATGAAAGATAAATTGGGACAGGTGTTCGATGGTGTCGTATCCGGTGTCACCGAATGGGGATTGTATGTGGAGCTGAATGATAACAAATGTGAAGGGCTTGTCCCGATCCGTGACCTCGATGACGACTATTACGAGTTTGACGACAAGAACTATTGCCTGCTCGGTCGTAGAACAAAGCGCATTTACCGGTTAGGAGATGCCATCACTGTAAAAGTAGCACAAGCTAACCTGGAAAGGAAACAGCTGGACTTTGCACTGGTCTGAACAATTGACCATTGACAATTTTGTTCGACCTTTGGCCGGTTCGTTACATTTCGAATTGTCACTGGTCAATTGCCCGTTATCAATTCCAGAAGATAAGTCCTGCCACTCCACAAGCAATCAATCCTAATCCCAAAAGAGCATAGAAAATACGGGCGCCTTTGCGTCCTAGCCACCTGACGAATGTCATGGCTCCGCTGGTCTGGAAATACCAGTCGAGATTCAGGATCGCAGCGATAACCGAGAATATCCCTAATGCGATAAAGAGTATCAGGATAAAATATTCGGTAGGTTCCATCTTATTTCACTTCTACGGTGCGGGAACCGTCAGGGTTCTCTGTGATGGCAACTTCCACGACGTCACCCGGCAATAAATCTTCGATCTTTTCCGGCCATTCGATAAAGCAGAGGGCACCGCTATAGAAATAATCTTCCGTGCCTATATCTTCCGCTTCGCTAGGTTTGTTGATGCGGTAGAAGTCAAAATGATAGATCAGCTCACCGGTTTCGCTACTGCGATATTCGTTGATAATGGCGAACGTTGGGCTGTTGATGACATCCTCCACGCCTAACTCTTCACAGATAGCCTTGATGAAAGTCGTTTTCCCTGCTCCCATATTCCCTCGGAATGCGAATACGGTACGGTCGTCCATCCCGGCAATAAACTCTTTGGCTGCTTGGCGGATCGTATCTAAACTTTCGATTTTAATTGTACGCATAGCTTTGATAATTGATAATTGGCAATTGACAATTCAGAGAGAAAGAGAATTGGCAATCGGCAATTGGTGTTTATGGTTGCAAAGTTAAAACAATTGGCAATTAACAATTGCCAATTGCCAATTATTTTGCAGTTGTCAATCATTTTACCGTCATCGTGATGAAAGGAATCAGCATTTCCTCCATTGAAATACCACCGTGCTGGAATGTATTCTTATAATAAGAAACGTAATAGTTATAGTTGTTCGGATAAGCGAAAAAATCGTTGTTCATCGCAAAGATATATTTGCTGCTCAGGTTTGGGGAAGGTAACCCCGCTTTGTCGGGAAAGCGGATGTCAAACACGTCCTTCGGATTATAATTCAAGTTCTTGCCCACCTTATAGCGCAGGTTGGTATTTGTATTCTTATCACCTATCACTTTCTCCGGATTATCGACGCGGATAGTACCGTGGTCGGTCGTAACGATCACTTTATACCCTTTTCCGGCGATACGCTTGAAAAGTTCCAGCGTGCCCGAATGCTGGAACCAGGAGCGTGTCAGGCTGCGATAGGCCGCTTCGCTCTGGGCCAGTTCGCGGATCATCTTGTTTTCGGTACGGGCGTGGGACAGCATATCGACAAAGTTCAGTACCACCACATTCAGCTGGTTATGAAGGAGGGAAGGAACGATATTCAGCAATTTGTCGTTATACTGCGAATCATGTACCTTATGGTAGGAGAACGTATATTTCTTACGGAACCGCTCGATCTGCGTTTGGATAAGCGGTGCTTCATTCAGGTTTTTCCCTTCCTCGCTGTCCTCGTCCACCCAAAGTTCCGGAAACATCTTTTCGATCTGCAAGGGCATCAGCCCGGAGAAGATCGAGTTGCGGGCATATTGTGTGGCGGTCGGAAGGATGCTGTAGTACAGGCTTTCGTCGAACGTATAGTATTCGGCAAGCAGATCTTTTACTTCGCGCCACTGGTCGAGACGGAAATTATCGATCAGGATGAAGAATACCTTATCCCCGTTGTCGAGCATCGGGAATACTTTCTTTTTAAACAAATCCGGGCTCATCAGCGGACGGATTTCAGGATGCTGAATCCAGTCCACGTAATTCTTTTTGACAAATTTACCGAATGCGTTGTTTGCTTCCTGTTTCTGCATGCGCAGCATGTCGGTCATCGGAACTTGGCTGTTTTCCAATTCGATTTCCCAATAGACGAGCTTCTTGTATACCTCCATCCAGTCATCGGTTGTCAGTGAGTCGTTGATCTGCATGCCGATACGCCCGAACTCCTGCTGATAGCCGACAGTCGTTGTTTCGGATATGATTACGTTCTTGTGGACATTCTTTTTGATAGACAAGAGCAGCTGGTTCGGATTGACCGGTTTGATCAGGTAATCAGCGATCTTGTTACCGATAGCCTGGTTCATGATGCTTTCTTCCTCGCTCTTGGTCACCATGACGACAGGGACATCGGGATTGATCGCCTTGATCTGCGCCAATGTTTCCAATCCGGTAAGCCCCGGCATATTCTCGTCCAGAAAAATAATGTCGAACGATTCTTCCTTACAGCATTCGATGGCGTCCTGCCCGCTGATTACCGGAATCACTTCATATCCCTTGTCCTGCAGGAAAAGGATGTGGGGCTTTAACAAATCTATCTCATCGTCTGCCCAAAGCACTCTGTCTTTCTTTGCTACCATAGTTTTATCTTTCTTTTTTGAAGATGAACAAACCGGGTTCATCCCTACAAATGTATGATATTATAACGATATACCCCTTTATTTTGTGTGTTCATCCCTCATTTTTTAGTCTCTTTTGTATTACCTTTGTATAATATAAACGAGTTAACTGTACACGTATGAGACTATCCGTATTTGCCTTGGTCTGTCTGTTCCTTACTGCATGTGCCACACGGGAAAAAGGGCGTGAAAGAATCTCTTTCAACCAAGAATGGCGCTTTGCCCTGACTGAAAAACAAGCCAATGCGTCCGCTCCCGATACGGATGACAGCAATTGGCGAGTCCTGAACTTGCCTCACGACTGGAGCATCGAGGCGGATTTTTCTCTCGATAACCCGGCAACTCCCGGAGGCGGTGCGCTGCCCGGTGGAATGGGGTGGTACCGGAAACACTTCAAACTGCCTGAAAGCGACAAGGGAAAAGTGATCTATATTGATTTCGACGGCGTTTACCAGAACAGTAGAGTCTGGCTGAACGGACATTTGCTAGGTTTTCGTCCCAACGGATATGTTTCGTTCCGTTATGATCTGACACCGTATCTGAATTATGGAAAGGAGGAGAATGTCTTGGTTGTCCAGGCCGATAACAGCGACCAGCCTAATTCCCGTTGGTATTCAGGGTCCGGCATTTACCGGAATGTATGGTTGGTGAAAACCGGACAAGTCCATGTGGACAATTGGGGGACAAACATCACTACTCCGGTCATGAATGCGGACAAGAGTACGGTCGAGATTGAAACGACTTTGAAAAACGAGGCATCCGATGTGACCGTGGAAGTTTCTACCCTGATACAAGACAAGGAAGGAAAGACCCTCTACCGGATATCCTCCCCGGTCGAGATAGCCGTAGGAGGAAAGAAAACCGTTACACACACGATAGAAATGTTCTATCCGGAACTATGGAGCGTCCGGAATCCTTATCTGTACACCGCCATAACCGAGGTGAGAGTCGGCAATAAACTGACGGATCGCTATCGAACCACATTCGGCATACGCAAATTCGATTGGGACGAGCATACGGGATTCTCCTTGAACGGAGAACCGACCAAAATATTGGGCGTCTGCCTGCATCATGACCTGGGGTGTCTCGGTAGCGCGATCAATCCGAGGGCACTCGAACGTCAACTGCAAATGATGAAAGACATGGGGGCCAATGCCGTCCGCACCAGCCATAACCCGCCGGCACCCGAACTGCTCGACATCTGTGACCGGATCGGATTGCTGGTACAGGACGAGGCTTTCGACATGTGGCGGAAACGGAAATCACCGTACGACTATGCCCGATATTTTGACGAATGGCATGAAAAAGACTTGACAGACCAAGTCCTACGCGACCGTAACCATCCGTCCGTCTTTATGTGGAGCATTGGAAACGAAGTACTGGAGCAATGGCAACATGCCGATGCCGACACGCTCAGTCTCGAAGCCGCCAACCTGATCCTCAATGCAGGCCATCCGGTGGATGACAAGATCTTGTCCGATACCGCCATGAGCGTACAGGGATTGATCGCCCATTCGCTGGCGGCGATCGTCAAGCGCCTGGATAAGACGCG
>OLWW01001423.1_pt1 | contig 10355 bp, 9 predicted proteins | sample 1673991 | NCBI WGS metagenome assembly OLWW01 (sample SAMEA103958136, study PRJEB25191) | human gut metagenome
CGATAATAAACAAAAATAATCTTCCCGTTGAAAATATTGAATATGTAACCAGTGAAAAAAACAAGGGAACCAACATATGAATTATATTGATATGAATCATATAGCTGATTTGATTGTAAAGTTCCAGAAAGAATAAAGTAGGACTAATTATTAAAGTAATCGACCCGCAAACGATTATTTGAATAAAGTATTGTTTTAATTTATTAGCAATTTTCCCATCTTTATAAGCTAAAAAATTTTTAAACTCTTTTGTTTCTCTTAAGGTCGAAATAATACCAATAAGCACGCCAACAAAGCCAATAACTATAGATATTGAAGTCATAATAGCTGTATTACAATTAATAAAACTTTGCGCCTCGATTGTAAAAGTAAAATCGATATAAATCGACATAAAAAATACAATAACGCTAACCGTCAATGGAAGCCATTGTTCCAACCATATTAATATTTTTTGTTTCATTATTCTCTCAAACTCCTTAAATACCCCTCTCTCTTTTTCATTTTATCTATCATTTCTTTTATAATTGATTGATGCAGGACAGGCTTACGTGGAACTACTTCTAACTCAAGAACATCAAATAAATTTATCTGAAGAAAATTAAGAACTGTGGTCTCTTCATCATCACTCTCATTTTTACGCATATAAAACTCAGCTTTATCAACTAAATTTTTATTTTTTTCTAAATCAGTAACTAGCTGCAATGTAGAATTAACATCTAAATTATCCTTTCGATTATATCCCATAGAAAATTCCATTAATCCTGTTGTTGAATGAATAGATTGGCAACTTTTAAAACTGCTAATTAACAATTCAGACTTAGTGCCTTCGGCTAACTGTGTATATTTTCCAATATTATTTAATTTTATAACAATTTTTCTAAATAACTTTTTATGCTTTATAGCTTCAACAACATTAGGAGATACTACAGGTTTTAATTGAAATTCATACTTTCCATCCCTATATTTTTGAGATAAATATTGTTCTACCCCTCTTGCAGTTAAAGCACCTCGATTATTCTGTATAGCTAAAACTTTCAAATCTAAATTATATACAACTGAACATTCTTTATCTATATATTCATTGTCTTCAAGAGGAATACTTTCAGAATGTTCATTTAATTTACTTTTTCTTAATGTATTAAAATCAGACATACGGTTAAACACTAATGCGACCAATGAATCATTACATTCTTTGGGATAATAAAAAGTTTCTAATCTTGTATAATCACCTTGGTATTCAATAACTCGTTTTTCCAAAGGAATCTTCTCAATATCCCTCAAAAAAACGTCTATATCAAAATCAATGAGCATCTTTTTCCCATTCTTGTCTTTTTTAGTACATTCCAATTCATAATAATAGGCTTTGACTAACTTTTTTTGCATAGTAAATCTCCTTGTGCTTTAATCATTCTTATTATAGCCCAAAAAACATAAGTGTTTCAAGACAGAAAGATTTTATCAGGCAGTGTCAACCTATTGTGGATATTTTTGAATAAGAAAAACGTATAATTAGTCATCTGCATTTCATTAAGATGTTTGATTTTTTCATTTTGTTGCACTAATTCATTTTTATAAGTTTCGAGTTCTTTTTGTGCTTTTTCTTGTTTTTCTTGTAAGGTAATGGCTACTTCCTGTTGTTTATGAAATTTCCACAAACCCCCAATAGCCGTTACCATAGAAAGTATTATTGCAATATTACTATAAATCCAGCGAATTCCAGCTATAACGTCCGAAATGTTCATTGATCATATCCCCTACATTTTAAAAGTACTGCCTAATCATAAAAAATTCATTGAGCAAAAATATTTAGCACGCTAAGCGAACAAACTTTCCAATTCAATATATCATATATACGGCAAATTATCAAGAGCCCCCATAGGCCTCCGTAATATCCCAAAATAATAAAAGCCACGAACCTAGAAGTTCATGGCTTTTATCGCATATCATATGTTTGAAAAGCATATTTCACTATCGTAATTTCAGTTTATTTTATCCTACTAACTATAGCTATTTTCACTCAACCTTCATCCGATGATTCCTATAAATTTCGCTTTTTCTGTTGATAATATAAATAACGAAACTTACAAGAAAAACGATTACAATTCGTAAGGCGCATGTTTTCCACATCGTGTTTGTTTGCCATAATGCATGAACAGCCCAATCCATATGATGGACAAGAAAAATTAATAAAGTATGCATTCCGATAAACTGGATGGGAAAACTTAATTTTGTATTAGCCATAAGCGCTTTACAAAAACAACAAACTGCAAATGAACCTGCAACAGCTTCAATAATTGAAATGGCTAAATATGGATAAGATCTTCCTGCCATTTCAATATATATATCAAAATTTAGACAACAAAGCCAAAATGAAACAGCACAGAGGAATAGAATCGTTTCATGTTCTTGAATGACAGCAATATATCTTTTCCATAGCATTCCTAAATAAATAAACAGAACTGTCACGAATGTTACATCTAAATTCTGAGGAAGCCATTTGTGTTTAATCCCTAAAGCTAACCCTAACAATCCGATAAACACATAAATATATTCTTTATTCTTATTGGGAAACAAAAGACTTATCCCATCAATAATTATTTTAGCCCAAAAAAGAGAAAACAAAAACCAAATTGCACCCGCAGCAGGATGAGAACGTACCCCTACGCCTGATGCCCACCAAAGGGCATTTCCCATCCGTTTTACGATTATCCATAGTGCTTGACCACTATAATTATGTCCCATTCCCCATTGTATAATAATGCCAATACAGGAAACGATGATACAAGGAATAATGAGATGTCGAATACCTTTTTTCAAATGGTTTTTAAATGTTTTCCAATCTTGAGCAACTTTATAGGTAAAACCAGATAACAAGAAAAATAATGGCATATGAAACGAAAAAATAAAGTTGCGAGTGCCGCCTCCAAACTGTACAGTATGCCCAATAATCACTAATACAATAGCAATCCCTTTCGCTACATCAATCCACTCAACACGATTCAAATCAATATTAAATAGTCTGTCTGTCTGTCTGTCTGTCTGTCTGTCTGTCTGTCAAGAGTGTAGTTTTCATCAATCATCTGTCAAATCCTTTCTTTTAAATATTCCTTAAAATCTTCTCCCAAATTCTCGCGCCGCAAGGCGTATTCTACCGTTGCTTTTAGGTAATCTAACTGATTGCCTACGTCGTAGCGTTTTCCTTCTATTTGGCAAGTATAGACAGCTTGGCGGCTGGCCATGATTTTTAGGGCATCGGCTAATCTGATTTCGCCGTTTTCATCGGGCTGGACGCGGCGCAGGATTTCAAATATATCTGGTGTCAGGACATAGCGTCCCAGCATGGCTGATTTTCCATCGGCCTCATGGCCGACTGCCTTTTCTACGTTGAGGAAACGGGAAATGCCTGTTTTCTCGGTAGCCACGCTTTGCAGAATATTCCGCGGAACGGCTTGATTTCCATTCAATGTCTGGCAGCCTACCATAGTTGCTCCGTATTTATTATACATTCTCATCAGCTGATGCATGGCTGGTTCTTGTTCATGATAGATGATATCATCGCCGAGGAGGACAGCAAAAGGTTCATTGTCGATAAAGGATTCAGCACAAAGGATAGCATCCCCTAAGCCGCGCATATGTTTCTGGCGAATGTAATGGACATTAATCTTTGAGATTTCCTGTACCAGTTCCAGGTACTGCAACTTCCCTTGCTGACGTAAATGATACTCCAGCTCGACATTCGTATCAAAATGGTCTTCGATGGCCCGTTTCCCATGGCCGGTAATGATTAAAATTTCTTCGATGCCACTTTGAATGGCTTCTTCTACGATATACTGGATCACAGGCTTGTCTACAATGGGAATCATCTCTTTAGGAATCGACTTGGTCGCCGGCAGAAAGCGTGTCCCATAGCCTGCCGCCGGGATGACGGCTTTACGAATGGGCTTCATATTTTTTCACCATCTCTAAGGCACTAGCAATAACGTCATCCATGTCATAGTACTTATATTCCGCTAACCGACCACCGAAAATGACATTTTTTTCTTGTGCTGCTAAGGCTGCATACTGTTCATATAAATGCTGATTCCGTTCGTTGTTGACCGGATAATAAGCTTCTTCCCCAGGATGCCAATCTGCCGGGTATTCTTTGGTGACATACGTAACCGGCTGTTCGCCGAATTCAAAATGTTTATGTTCGATGCTACGTGTATACGGCGTTTCTCGGTCGGTATAATTCATGACTGCTACACCTTGATAATTTTCTTCTTCTATGCGTTCCGTTTCAAAACGAAGGCCGCGGTATTCCAAGCGACCCAATTTATAGTCAAAGTATTCATCAATCGGTCCCGTATAGACTACCGTCTTCGCAATTCCTTCATATTCCTGGCGAGTCTTATTATAATCGACGACGCCAGTCCGAACTTCGATGCCTTCAAGGAGCGCGTTGATCAATACATTATAGCCGCCAATAGGAATACCCTGATAACGGTCACTGAAATAGTTGTTGTCAAACGTATATCGTACCGGCAGACGTTTAATGATGAAAGCCGGAAGTTCCGTGCAGCTCCGTCCCCACTGTTTTTCCGTATAGCCCTTGATCAGTTTCGTATAGATGTCCGTACCAATAAGGGAAATAGCCTGTTCTTCTAAATTCTTCGGTTCCGTAATTCCCGCTTCCTGGCGCTGCTGGGCAATCTTAGCTGCTGCCTGCTTCGGCGTGACGACGCCCCACATCTTAGTAAAAGTATTCATATTGAAAGGCAGATTGTACAACTCACCCTTATAGTTCGCTACCGGTGAATTGACATAATTATTGAATTCCACGAACTGATTCACATAATCCCAAACCTCTTTATTTGAAGTATGGAAAATATGAGCGCCATATTTATGAATCTGGATACCTTCCTTTTCTTCACAATACACATTGCCGCCCACATGATCACGCCGTTCAAGAACCAAACAAGACTTACCAGCCCTCGTCATTTCATGGGCAAAGACAGAACCAAACAATCCACTACCAACAATCAGATAATCGTACATATAAGCTACCTCCTGTGAAATGCCATGAATATTTTAATTATACCATATAGCATAGCGACGTATCCGTCAGATATAAATGTATTATATATAAAACAGCAGTTTACAACTTTTTGGACAAATAAATATCGCGTAACCACACTTTGAAGTATAATGAATCTGCTACAACACATCATCTCAAAGGAGTTACGCGATGAGTTCATTATACCTCGAAAATTCAATCATTGGTGGTCTGTTTCGGTTCTTTTCCCCATATTTTTCTACGGCGACACGGCCAACGCAATTTCTCCTGACCTGTTGATCATTGCTCAGTTGGCCTTGCAATCGTTCCCATCCCTTCGTTTTCTTCACCGGAATTTCTTGTCCCCGGTGACGCATCGCTGCTTGAACAGTTATTACCGGGCGATTCAGAACGAAGCCGTAACGAGTCGTTCTCTCCGTCTACAAACAGCAGAATTGGCTTGCAGTCTGATGCCAGCGGCCTTACAGGATAAACCGATTTTCCCTTCGGTCCCCTAGCCCCCAATGCCCTGCATATGAGCTGCGCCTGTCAGTTTTGCAAAGTATCAAAACGCCAGCGCACAAGAGCTGCAAAGCCATATAAGCTGGCAAATATAGCGTGAAATATTTTTAGCACTTTGGTCTCTAAGGCCCAAACCGCAAAAAATCCAACGGACTTCGTTCAGGACTTGTGTAAACTTGCTTCGTCAACTTCCGAAGTGTCGTAAACTAAGTTTCGTTTCTTTTTTCAAAAAAATAATATCTCTACACAAAACAATGGCAATACCCATCAGCGAAATATCTAACGGTAAAAATGTTCTAAAGCTTGATGCATATAAAGTCGGAGAAAAAATCATAATCATCCTAGCTCCTAAACCAGCAAGATACCAACTCAACAGGTAGTACGTTTTGCGGCACTTCCCATACAGAATCCAAATCAGGACAATGATGCCAATCAAAACTAAGCCGCTTAAAATAAACGAAAGATAGTTAGATAAACCTGTTGCATTCATGATTGTAATACGAGTTCCGCCATGGAACACCGACCATATATTATTCTGATTTTCCGCATTAATACTTACAATCTTAAGAAACAAAAGCATTACAGCATAGCCTTTGAAAAAATGAGGCTTAACAGTTTTTATAGATAAGTATAAAAATAGAATTACAATAACGCCAAATATAAGATTAGATCGGCCCAACAAGTAAGAAGCTGTTGAAACTGTTCCTAAATAAATTTTATCAAAAATACTTAATGTCAAAAAATCAGGGAACCAATTGCTTACTTCACTAAAAAAGCGCGCACCATTTCCAGGACATAAAACAATTTTGAAGAAAGCAATTAGCAATATAAAAAATTTACAAAAATAATAAAGTAAAATATCTTTTTGATTTCTAATTAACAAGAAAGTCATAATCGTCATAATAAAGGAAAAAGTCCACGCGAACTCAACATCTGTACCTATGATTAAAGTAACAATAGAAAAAATCTGGAACTTCTTACATAACTTTCGCTTCTCTATAACCTTCTTATCAGCTATAAAGGATGGCAGACAAAAGACCATAGGCCACAAATAATTAATAGTTGTCGCCCCCCAACCCGCATTATTTAATTCTTGTATAGGATACAAAAAACATAATAATATTACTATAAAGTTATTGATGAACTTCTTTTCATCGTTCCAAAATAAGCACTCCAGTCCTTTTATGCAGCCACAAATCATAATACTATTAGTAATTTTCCAAAGGACAAAAGGCATATGCATAAACATAACAAGAATACTCTCTGTAATCAACCGAGACGACCATTCTCCATATCTTTGTTTAAAAAAATCCAAAGAAAGTGACTGCTTCGCAAAGAATAAGTCATCATTTGACATACCTACATGCCAGTGTATTAAAATCAAACAACTAATCAAAAACAAAAAATATAAGTTTCCCTTGACTACATTTTTTATATTATTCATAAGGTATACTTTCTCCCGTATCAATCAAAGTATTTTCGTTATTGCTTTTATATAAAATATATACTTTATATTTATTATTATGCAATAGCCTATTTTTACGTATCCTAGTCTCAAATCCAGAAGCATCGTACATTGCAAAATTCCCGTGCTTATCTGTCATATTTTCTTTACGTGAAAGATCATTTCTGATAACCAAATGAGTAGGAATAAGGATATAATTATCTGTTCCGTTTTCTTTCAAAACAACAGAAATATCAAATTTCTTTACTCTTTCATTTAATTTATAACAAAAACCAGAAAGGACAAAATATTTTTTTTCGTCTTTTATTTGAATATCTGATTTATACTCCCCATTAGACATATCCGTTTGTACATAAAAAGTATTATCGCCCTGTACATTTTCCCAATGTTCTGCATGAAAAAAAATACCAAAACAAATTATCACCATAACCCCTACCATAATAATCGTGAAAACAAGGGCTAAATGTTTATTAGCAAATGAAAGCCATGAATTCATCCTATTCAGGCCTCCTCTGCTCAATAACAGCTCTACCGTTAAAGTCTTTCACCAAATAAAGAGGCCTAAATTTACTTTCATTAAAGACGCGACCCAAGTATTCCCCGATAATGCCGAGAAAGAAAAGTTGGATACCGCCGATGAAAAGGATGATAGAGACGAGAGACGGATAGCCAGGCACATCTTCTCCACAGATGAGTGTGCGAAGAACGATAAAGAGCATATACAAGATGGCAAAAAATGCCAAAATACAGCCAACGAAGGCCGATGCCCTCAACGGTGCGATGGTAAAGCTGGTGATGCCTTCAATGGCCAAGTTGAGGAGTTTCCAATAATTCCACTTCGTCTTGCCGGCAGCTCGTGCATCACGATCAAAAAGAACTTCTTTCTTTTCAAAACCAATCCAGCTAAACAAGCCTTTCGTATAGCGCTGAGATTCCCGCATCAGGCGCAGAGCATTGAGGCACTGTTTATCCAACAAGCGAAAATCGCCGACATCACGTTGCATGGGTACACTGGACATCTTCTGCAAAATCGTATAAAAGGCATGGGACGACCACTTCTTGAAGAACGACTCTCCTGCCCGGCTACGCCGCTTAGCACTGACATCCTGATAGCCCTTCTCCCACCAGGAAATCATTTCTGGAATCAATTCCGGCGGATCTTGCAAATCGGCATCCATAATAATCGCCGCATCGCCCGTCAAATAATCGATGCCAGCAATCATAGCGATTTCCTTACCGAAATTGCGCGACAAATCAACATACGATACGCGACTGTCCTCTTCATGAAGCTCCCGCATAATATCCAGCGTATGATCCTTGCTGCCATCATTGACGAACATGAACTGGAAATTATACCGCGATATACCGTCAATGACCTGTACCGTACGCCGGTAAAATTCATGCAGGACTGCTTCTTCGTTATAACAAGGTACTAAAATAGAGACTAATTGTCTGTCTGTCTGTCTGTCTGTCTGTCTGTCTGTCTGTCTGTCTGTCTGTCTGTCAAGAATGTATTTTCATCAAACATTTGTCAAGTCCTTTCTGGTCATAGTAATTAAATTACAGCAGCCCACAACTTTGGGAACAAATAAATATTGCTTACCCACACTTTGAAGTATAATAAATCTGCTAAAGGCACATTGTCTCAAGGGATCAATGCCGTCAAATACTTAATTCGTAATCACGTGGCTCACTTTTTCATTGATATTTACAATATTTATTTGCTCCGAATTATTGCAAACGTATTTTTTACCTGGTTATGATGAGCCAACACAAAAACTAGATAAGCACCAGTATAAATAATCATGCCAAAAATATTATCCAAAAACCAGCCGCTGGCAGTGAAAATGCCGCACATGACAAGATCAATAAGTATGTCTTTACGCAAGTTCATCTTTAAAAGATAATTAATAAAACATTCTGCCAAGCAACATTGAAACGCATAAATTCCGACAATAGAAAGTACTGTCAGATTTAGATTATGGAAGACCTGCACAGTGATAAATGTCACTATCAGAGAAACTAAGACACTCACAACATTAATTTTCAACATTAATGCTTCCTGACGCATGCTTTTCAGATAGGTATTAATCAAAAGGCTCAATTTGCTATCAAAGACACAGACGGGGAATAATACGCTCATATAGATTAGACTACCGGCATATTGGGGCAACCACCACGCTAAAATACATTTCAATGGATAATAACCAATTAACGCAGCAAACAAAACTACATCTAAACTCAAGCGAATTGTTCGGTATGCTGCAGCTCGTTTGTCTTCATCCATCCGCTTGATAATAGGGAAAAAGACAACGCTTACAGAAGTAATAAAGACCATTAGGAAATTAGAAATACCCAACGTCAGCGATACCCGGCCAAAAGTCGCAACATCCCAGCCCATAGAAATCCCATAACGGACAATGCCGATAATAAGCATGCCGGCAATATTCGCTAACATCAGCTTACTGCCTACAGTAAGGTTTTCCTTTGCTTCTCGAAAAATCTTTCCAATGGGGTAAAAGTGAGGCCGCAATAAGTTCCGGCAAAGGTAAATGCCAATCAATGTCAAGCTAATCATAGAAAACAGCTTTGCATAGTACATATAACGGAATTCATTACGATGCAAAATCAGCAAGAAAAAAACAACGCCTAAGAAAAACACAATTCGTTCCGTTAAGAGAAACTTGGCATAATCCTTGATGCGGTTCGTAATCTGCATAACAAAATTGCATAGATTTGTAAAATTCACGAAAGGTGCCAGCCATACAGCACAATCCAAAGCTATCCGTTTCACAGAATTATCAACAAATACCTGGCTCCCTATCGTAACTGCAACAGCCAAGAAAATCTGTAGCACCGTGACTCCGTAAAATTGTCCAGCAAAAGTCTTCTGATCCAATTCTTCAAATCGTTTTCCGGCATAGCGCAGATAAATTCCGTCTTCCCAACCAAAGTGCAAAAAACCAAGGTAAGAAAAATAGAATAAGAATAGCTGCCAAAGACCATAATCATCAACACTAAGAAACTTTGGGACAAATGCCACCATAAATACGGAGATGCCCAAAGAAATCAGATTGGCACTGAAAGAATAGGCTATATTTTTAAGAGTTTCAATAAAATTCATGCTCTATTCCCTTCTCAGTGTTTTACTAAGTGTTTCTTTGCATTCCATACCATTACAATAACCACACCAACCAGTGCGCCAAGGATAAAACCAATTACGGCATATTTTTTTTCAATGTTTTCTTTGCTTACTATTTTATCTTCATTTATATTCTGAAGTTCTTTTACTGTACTCAAACTTGTATCTTTTGTAACCAAAGTTGACATTTT
>OLWW01001426.1_pt1 | contig 10335 bp, 10 predicted proteins | sample 1673991 | NCBI WGS metagenome assembly OLWW01 (sample SAMEA103958136, study PRJEB25191) | human gut metagenome
CAGTTATGTATTCGACGACCGTCGGGTGAAAGACCACCGTACCAATTATCAAACTTCGGACGTGCAGGGCGTCATGGACGGTAAGATAGACGATTTTATCAAAGCCTATTTGATGGAGTTTGCCGGGGAAGAAAATAACGGTTAGACTAATGGACAAACTGACACTGATAAAAGTAGGGGGTAAAATAGTGGAGGAGCAGGAGACGTTGAGTCGCCTGCTTGTCGCTTTTGCTGCCATTCCCGGGAGAAAGGTCTTGGTACATGGCGGCGGTCGGTCGGCCACCGCCATGGCCTCCCGCTTGGGGATAGAGAGCCGAATGGTAGGCGGTCGTCGCATTACGGATAAATCTATGCTCGAAGTGGTGACAATGGTTTATGGCGGTTTGGTAAACAAAAACATTGTAGCCGGATTACAGGCAGTGGGTGTGAATGCTTTGGGTATGACGGGAGCCGACATGAATATTTTGTTGTCGGACAAACGTCCGGCAGGAGAGGTCGATTACGGTTATGTAGGCGATGTGCGTCATGCCAACGGCAAAGCGCTTACAGGTCTAATCGAGATGGGAGTCGTTCCCGTAATCGCTCCGCTTACCCATGACGGTAAAGGCTCTATGCTCAACACCAATGCCGATACTATGGCAGGGGAAACGGCTAAGGCTTTGGCTCCTTATTACGATGTCTCACTGGTCTATTGTTTCGAGAAAAAAGGAGTGTTGCGAGATGAGAAGGACGACGAGAGTGTTATCCCGGAAATCGATTTTTCTTTATTTCAAGAATATCGAGAGAAAGGAATTATACAAGGCGGCATGATTCCTAAACTCGAAAATGCATTCGAGGCTATTCGGCACGGGGTATGCGAGGTAATCATTACTCGTGCCGATTGTATAGGGCAAAAGGATAGGGGGACAAGGATTGTAGGATAATAACTGGATATTATGTTAAAATATTTTAAATTAGGGGGGGGGTAAATTACGAATATTTACTCGTGATGAGAATTTAGATATAGCGAAGGGACTGGGTATTTTATTGGTCGTATGGGGACATTGTAGTCAATTTTTATTTGGTGAGATTTATGCGTTTCACATGCCTCTATTTTTCTTTTTATCAGGATGTGTTTTAAGTGTAGATAAACCTTATAAAGAGATTATTAAGAAGAAAGTAAAACAATTGCTTTTACCTTATGTGTTTTTTATTTTACTGAGTTGTTGCTTTTATTGGATGCTATTATTGCTGTCGCATCGGTTTACAATAAATCACTTATGGAGTTTGGTAGATTTGTTCCCCTATGATAATGAAATAATTAATACTCCGCTTTGGTTTTTGGTTTCCCTTTTTTGGATGTCGATTATTTATTCGGGAATAAGAAAATGTGTTTCACGTGAATGGATTGTCGGGACGGTTGTTGTGGTATTTTATTTTATCGTGGAGTTAGCGGAGAAATACGAGGTGTCATTACCTTTCTTTTTAGGCCGGGGAATAGGTGAAATGATATATATGCATTTGGGATTTTTCTTTTATAAAAGAGGATATGTGTTTCAATTGTATCGGTTAAAAAAGTCGTGTCAGGTATATTTGTTCCTTTTGAGTGCTATTGCTTTTGTTTGCTTGTTTTATTGTGCGGAAAAGATATATGTCGATAAGGAAATGCTATTTAGGATTATTCATTTGTTTACGGCTATTTCGGGTATCTTTTTTATCTTGATGGGAGCTATACTTTGTGCTGTGTTGTCGGGTGTTTTTGTTAAGGTATTATGTTATTTAGGTCGTAATACACTGTATATATTTGCAGTGCATCTTCCTTTATTGGAATTTGCTAGACCTATTGGGAAATATGTAATTGGCAGTAATGGATTGGGGTATGACAGTATTGTTTTTTTAACAGACTTGGTGTTGGCAATAATCGTTTCGTGGGGATTAAAGATAGGAAAAGATTCTTTTTCAAAAAAATTACCCCATTATTCTCCAACGGGAATAATAGAGTAGATCGATAGTTGTTGGGTTTTTATTTTTCTGCTTGGTTGTAAATAACTTCAAAAATGGTTTTGTCGGCCTCGGTTAAAGTGCGTCCACGGCGAGCCATCATTTTCTCGGCGATAGCATAAAATTTGGTGGTAATAGCGGCTTTCGTACCGTTAATGAATAGATATTGCTCATTTTTTATGGGAAAGAATATAAAAGATATTTCGAAATGAATTGAGATAATTTAGAAAATACAAGGGGCTATCCTGCTTTTGGACAGCCCCTTGTCGTTAAGGATAGGTTATCGTTTATTTAAATAAAGTCCCCTCGGTGAAATTTTAGTATCGACCTATCCATTCCCAACCGGAAGGTGTATATTCCGATGAAAGAATAACGATTCCCTCTTGATTTCGGAGAGATTCTATGACTAAGAAATATCCGCAATGGTTCTGTATTCGAGAAGAACTTTTCCATGCTTGATGTACAAAATAAAGATGCCCGATTTGAGGATAACAGTATGATTCTCCTTCTTGTGGAATGCCAATGGTATTCAGGTCTATATCTTCTGTTTCCCGTTTCCCTAAATCGGTAAAGGTGGTTATTCTGTTTTCTTGTCCCTCGACTTTTCCGTTATTCCATGAGATGATAATATTCTTATTGAGAAACTCGAAGGGGGACTGGTCGCTGATCAATCCCCTTGTCCATACGGTATCGACGTTGGTTGGATATTCTTTCTCGCATGAGGTGAAAGTGATGAGTAAAAGTAAAAAGATAGAGATTTGAAATGTTAAATGTTTCATAAAATAAAAAGGTAAATATCCGACCGGTTCCAAAATCGGATTGTTTGAAAATGGATTGTAGACGGATATAAAAAAGACGCGGAACCTAACTTTATCGTATCTCAAGGTTCTGGAATACCCTATTAAGCAATAAAGTTAAGCCCACGTCGTGCGACGCAGGCGTTATAACTCTATATCCTTGCTTAATGTTTATAGAATTTTCCAGATTCTGAGATACAAGAATAAAAGCTAACGCTCTTTTATATATGTCTTAAAAACGATAAGTTATTTACATAGGCTCTTGTGTTTTATTTGTTTGCGCAAATATACGGATTTTATTTCAATTGTTCCGCTTGATTGTAAATAGCTTCGAAAATGGTTTTGTCGGCATCGGTTAAAGTGCGTCCGCGGCGAGCCATCATTTTCTCGGCGATAGCATAAAATTTGGTGAGTTGTACGTCGGTGAATCCGGCGGTCCCCCCTTCGCTGAACGAGGCGACAAAGTTACGTGGAAATCCGGCTCCGTGTATATTCACGCCTACACCTACGACCGTCGCTGTGTTGAACATGGTGTTGATTCCGGCTTTGGAGTGATCACCCATGATAAGTCCGCAAAATTGCAGGTTCGTGCGGAGGAAGCGGCGGGTAGGATAATTCCACAATTTAATTTCGCTGTAATCGTTTTTGAGATTGGAGGATACAGCTCCGGCGCCCAAGTTACACCATTCGCCAATAACGGCATTTCCTAAAAATCCATCGTGGGCTTTATTGGAGAATCCGAACATGACTACATTATTCAATTCTCCGCCTACCTTACAATATGGCCCCAACGTGGTCGCTCCATAAATTTTAGTACCCATGTTGACAACGGCGTGTTCGCAGGCAGCGAATGGCGCACGAATGCAACTTCCTTCCATGATTTCGCAGTCTTTTCCTAAATATATGGGACCATTTGTGACGTTGAAAATTGCACATTCGGCATGTGCTCCCGGTTCTAAAAATATCTTGGGAGTTCCGTCTGGGAAGCAGGGCTCGCCGATGATACGGTTCGAATCGCTGAGTTTCTCGCTCGTTCGTCCGTTTGTAATGAGTCGGAAATCGGCTTCCAGACATTCTCCGTTCATCAGAAATATATCATAAAGATGTCGGATACATTTCAGCGTGTGGTCGTACTCTATCGTGCGATTGTATCGTTCGTTTCGGAAATCGGCTTCATTTCCTCGAAATGCAAGCAGTTCTTGATTGCAGACGATGGCTTCTCCGGGATCCAAATCGGATATTTGTTTTACCAATGAATCGTCGGGAAGAATGTGGCTTGCGATAAAAATGTTATCGTCCGAGAGAGCCGCCGGATATTTGGCTGCCATATATTCGGGTGTGAGATAGGAGTACATGCCGGGTAACCGGTGTTCCCATTTTTCTCGTATGGTAAGAATTCCTATTCTAATGTCCGAAACCGGACGGGTGAATGCCAGCGGTAAAAGATCGAAATGCTGTTGATTAACGTCGAAAAGAATGATATTTTTCATAACCAAATGTAATTTGATACTTCAAAGGTAATGTAAATCTTAGAAATAGGTTCGGTTTTTTTAATAAATATTTCATACAGAGGGGTGTGCAGTAGAGCGAGGTAACGAATGAACAGCGGTTTGTGAAATCCTTTGAACAAATGAGGCCATATAGTCGTTTATGAGGGAAAAAGGGATATATGGAGAAGAATCGTTTTGTGCAGTTGGTGGCCGATATGCTGTATCGGACGGATCGGGAATCTTTGAATTTGGAGACTCTTTATAAAAGTCTGGAAGAGTGGAATTATTTATTTGAGGTTTCTTTGGCTATGATGCTCGAAGAGGAATATCAAGTAGAGGTTACTCCTGAGGATTTTGATTGCACGAGAACCTTGGGTGAGTTGTTCCATCGGGTTTGTGAACCCAGTTTGGCTGATAAAAACTAAAAAAATCGGAGGAATAGAAAATATGTGCGGATTAGCCGGGATAGTGGGAGAGGTGGATTTGATGGAGCAAGTATTGCTTCATATGTCTGCGGCACAAAATCACAGAGGGAAAGAGACTCCTAATAGTTGGGTCTCTTCTTTTATTGATGCTCGGGTGGGATTGATGCATAATCGCATGAAAACCATCGATATGGCCGTGGCTCCTAAACAACCGTTCGAAGATAACGATACCGGATTGGTCGTTATGTTAGATGGTGAAATATTTAATTATGAAGACGTCCGGCGCCAGCTCGAAAATTATTATTCTTTTACGACTCGTGGAATGTGCGAGGTGATTACAAAAGCGTATGACCGTTGGGGAGATGGTTGTTTCGACCGGTTCGAGGGATACTTTTCTATCGTTATATACAATCGCTGGTCGGAGGAATTGTTGCTTTGCCGAGATCGGTTTGGCATAAAACCCTTGTATTATGCCACCCAAAGAGGTAACTTATTTTTCGCATCCGAAATCAAAGCTTTGTTTGCTGGTGGAATTCGTCCTTTGTTGTCGGCGGAACGATGGGCGAGTTACTTGGCCTATTCTACTTATGGCAGTCCTTATGAAACTTTTTGGGAAGGTGTGCATCAGCTCCCTGCCGGATTTTTGTTGCATTATAATGGTTATTCGCTGGTAGAGAAACGTTGGTATGAGTTTGAAAAAAGAGTCTCATTGTGGAGCGAGGAGTCGCCCGAGCGATTGCCGGAGGCTTTTCTGGAACAGATGTACAGGAGTGTCGGATACAGCTTGATGGGAGAAATGGAGAAAGGTTTGTCGTTAAATGGTAGTTTGGAGTCGGCGTTATTTATTTCTCTGATGAAGGAAATAGGACTTCCGAGGTCGTTGAAGAGCTATATGCATTATCGGGGGAAACTGCATCAAAGCGGAGTTTTGTGGAGTGCCGAGATGCTTGCGGAGACGCCTTTGCCAATGGAACAGGTGAAAATTACCAAATTGATGTTGTTGAAGGAGCTCGATTATCTGGCGAGATGGCAAGAGGAACCTATCGATGGTTTGAACACAATTACCTACTCTGCTTTTTTCAGAGTTATGCACAAGCGCGGACTTTCGGTGCTTAGTGGCGGATGGGGACTTAATCATTTTTTAGGCGGGGTTTCGTTGCCGGGTGACAGTTCTACATCATTGGTCCCTTCGGAGGTCCTGTCGGCCGATTTCAGACGATTGGCACGGAAACCCGAATATCGACATTCGTTTGTTTCGGAAAATGAAAATTTACGGTTTTGCGATTTATGCTATGAACGTATACCGCATTTGTTGAGAAGTGTCGATAAAATGAGTATGTATTACGGGGTTCAAATTAGGAATGCTTTTCTAAATCACAACTTGATCGAAATCGCTTTTGCATTGGCCGATGGAAGTTCGGGTAAGCATCGAAAGGCTTGGTTTTCGGATAAAATCGTGATGCCTTTACTCCCTGAAAAAATAAGGCTTGCTCCCAAAAATGAGGTAGAGGGACTTTATGATATTCCCACGGAATTAAAAGGCTGGGCCGATGAAGTGGTACATGATTTGCGATTCGGGCAAGTTTCGGAATGGTTTGATTATCCCCGGTTGGAAAGAGCGTGGGAGAATCCTGAAAGCGGAGTTTTCTCCGATCCGGTAAAGGCTTGGAAGTTGTTGTCTCTGTGTTTACAGTTGAAAAGTTTGACTTGAATTGATCGTGCTCATGTAGCGGTTCTGATAAATTTTATCTTTTGTTGTAAAACTTTTGCGTTTAGAGGAGATTATATTTGTTTCTCCTCTCGGCTTGCGCTATCTTTGTCTTCCAAAATATATTTCGATGAAATTTACAGAGCAGAAGTTAAAGGGGGTTTTTGTCATAGAACCGCAGGTGTTTGGCGATAGCCGGGGATATTTTATGGAAAGTTATAAGAAGGAACTTTTCGAGAAGTATATAGGGGTTGTCGATTTTATTCAAGACAACGAGTCGCGTGGTGAGGGGACTCCATTTCCAAAGGGGTGAATGGTCACAGTCCAAATTGGTGAGAGTGACACAGGGGCGTGTCTATGACGTGGTTGTTGATTTGCGTCGTACGTCCCCTACGTTCGGGCAGTATGTAGGGATAGAGCTGTCCGATGAAAATAAAAAGCAACTTTTTGTTCCCAGAGGGTTTGCTCACGGTTTTGCTGTATTGAGTGAAACTGCCCAATTCTGTTACAAGGTAGATAATGTATATGCTCCTCATGAGGAAGTGACATTGTTTTATAACGATCCTCATGTGGCCGTGCAATGGCCTATAAAGGCCGAGGAAATGTTGCTCTCGGAAAAAGATAAGAAGGGACTCGGATTTGAGGAAATCGAGGTTTTCGAATAAAACGAAAATTTTATATTCGTTTTTTTAATGTTTATGGCATAAAGAGAAAAAGCTGAAAAATAATCCCAATATGTTTGGTTTTTAATGATTTAGTCTTTATCTTTGCACCACTTTTGATGCCGTAGAAGGTCGATATTTTTATATAATCGCTTGATTATGTGAAAGTAATGGCTGGTTTTGGCGTCGTGGATAAAGAGAAAAATAAGAAGAGTTATAAGTAAAAGATTTTTTAAAAAAGTTCTAAGAAATGCCTACAATTCAACAATTAGTAAGAAAAGGACGGGTTGTATTGGAAGACAAGAGTAAATCTCCCGCATTGGATTCATGTCCCCAAAGACGTGGTGTGTGTGTGAGAGTTTACACGACGACTCCTAAAAAACCTAACTCTGCCATGCGTAAAGTAGCTCGTGTGCGCTTAACCAACGGGAAAGAGGTGAACTCTTATATACCGGGTGAAGGTCACAATTTGCAAGAGCACTCTATCGTACTTGTCCGTGGCGGTCGTGTGAAAGATCTTCCCGGTGTGCGTTATCACATCGTTCGTGGTACATTGGATACCGCAGGAGTGGGAGGGCGTACACAACGTCGATCCAAGTATGGCGCTAAGAGACCGAAAGCAGGCGCTGCACCTGCCGCAAAGGGTAAAAAATAAGAATCCCCTTTTTATAAAAGCCAGCAAAGAGAATTAAAGAATTAGTGTCGAACACTGGTTCTCGTTTATTGGATAGGCTGATTGGGTTGAGTAAATGAGGTCGGCGGACTTCGTTGAAGATGTAAAGGACAGCAACCAAAAACAAGAACGACAATTTATTGTAAAAAATGAGAAAAGCAAAACCAAAGAAACGGGTTGTATTACCAGATCCCGTATTCAATGATGTGAGGGTTTCGAAGTTTGTAAACCACTTGATGTATGATGGCAAAAAGAATATTGCCTATACTATTTTCTACAGTGCATTGGAGATTGCGAAATCTAAGTTGCCGAACGAGGAAAAATCTGCCCTCGAAATATGGAAGAAAGCCCTAGAAAATATTACACCTCAAGTAGAGGTTAAATCTCGCCGTGTGGGTGGTGCTACTTTCCAAGTACCTACGGAAATCCGCCCCGATCGTAAGGAATCTATTTCAATGAAAAATCTTATTATCTATTCTCGTAAAAGAGGAGGCAAAACGATGGCCGACAAATTGGCTGCCGAAATTGTCGACGCTTTTAACGAACAGGGTGGTGCGTTTAAACGTAAAGAAGATATGCACAAGATGGCAGAAGCTAACCGTGCATTCGCTCATTTTAGATTTTAATTGAATAAAATAAGGAATAAAGAAAATGGCAAAATCTGACGCTCATTTGAAATATACCAGAAACATTGGTATTATGGCACACATCGATGCCGGTAAGACAACGACTTCGGAACGTATTTTGTTCTATACGGGGTTGACGCACAAAATCGGTGAAGTACACGATGGTGCCGCTACAATGGACTGGATGGAGCAGGAGCAAGAACGTGGTATAACCATTACGTCTGCCGCTACTACCGCTTTCTGGAATTATAAGGACGAGAAGTTTAAAATCAACTTGATCGATACTCCGGGGCACGTGGACTTTACCGTAGAGGTAGAGCGCTCTTTGCGTGTATTGGACGGAGCTGTGGCTGCGTTTTGTGCGGTCGGCGGTGTTGAACCTCAGTCCGAGACTGTATGGCGCCAAGCCGATAAATACAATGTTCCTCGTATCGGTTACGTGAATAAAATGGACCGTTCGGGTGCGAATTTCTTTGAAGTTGTCCGTCAGTTAAAAGACGTTTTGGGTGCGAATCCTTGCCCCATTCAAGTACCTATCGGTGCAGAAGAAACATTCAAAGGTGTGGTCGACTTGGTGAGAATGAAAGCTATTTATTGGCATGACGAGGCAATGGGTGCCGATTATAGCGTGGAGGAAATTCCCGAAAGTTTACAAGCCGAGTGCGATGAATGGAGAGATAAAATGCTCGAAAAAATCGCCGAGTGCGATGACGAGTTGATGGAGAAGTATTTCACGGATCCTTCGACTATCACCGAAGAGGAAATTATGCGGGCAATCCGTAAAGGAACGTTGGCTATGCAGATTGTTCCTATGATTTGCGGTTCTTCTTTCAAGAACAAGGGTGTACAGCCTCTGCTTGATGCCGTATGTGCATTTTTACCCAGTCCGGTAGATACTCCTGCCGTAGTGGGACACGATGTGAATGATCCTGAAAAGGAAGTCGTTCGTCATCCTTCTTTCGATCAGCCGATGTGTGCGCTCGCTTTCAAGATTGCAACCGACCCTTATGTAGGTCGTCTCTGCTTCTTCCGTGTGTATTCAGGAGATTTATAACTCTCGTTCGGGTAAGAAAGAGCGTGTTTCCCGTTTGTTCCAAATGCACTCGAATAAACAAAATCCGAAGGAATCTATCGACTGTGGCGATATTGGTGCAGGAGTAGGTTTCAAAGATATCCGCACGGGTGATACGTTGTGTGCAGAAGATGCTCCTATCGTTCTCGAAGCTATGGATTTCCCTGCACCTGTAATCGGTATTGCAGTTGAGCCTAAGACACAGAAAGATCTCGACAAGTTGGGTATCGGCTTGCAGAAATTGGCCGAAGAAGACCCGACCTTTACCGTGGCTACCAATGAAGAGACCGGACAAACGGTTATCAGTGGTATGGGTGAGCTTCACCTCGAAATTATTATCGATCGTTTGAAACGTGAGTTCAAAGTTGAGTGTAATCAAGGCCGTCCTCAGGTTACTTACAAAGAGGCTATTACCAAACCGGTTGAGTTGCGTGAAGTGTTTAAAAAACAAACCGGTGGTCGTGGTAAGTTTGCCGATATTATCGTACGTGTAGAACCTTCTACTCGTGAAGAAGGCGGATTGGAATTTGTCGATGAAGTAAAAGGTGGTAATATTCCTAAGGAATTTATTCCTTCTATTCAGAAAGGTTTCACTACCGCTATGAAAAACGGTGTGTTGGCCGGTTATCCCGTAGACAGTTTAAAAGTTACTGTAATCGATGGTTCGTTCCACCCTGTGGACTCTGACCAGCTTTCGTTCGAACTTTGTGCTATCCAAGCATTCAAGAAGGCTTGTGAAAAGGCCGGTCCCGTATTGTTGGAGCCAATCATGAAGATCGAGGTTGTAACTCCCGAAGAAAGTATGGGTGATGTGATTTCGGACTTGAATAAACGTCGTGGTCAAATCGAAGGTATGGAATCCAGCCGTTCCGGTGCACGTATCGTGAAGGCAATGGTTCCGC
>OLWW01001427.1_pt1 | contig 10332 bp, 9 predicted proteins | sample 1673991 | NCBI WGS metagenome assembly OLWW01 (sample SAMEA103958136, study PRJEB25191) | human gut metagenome
GCAGAATGTCCTTGATCCACTGCCACAGGACACGGGTCATCTCGTCGCCGTCCATCTCGACCAGCGGTGTTGTCATTTGAATCTTTGCCATTTGATTTTCCTCCTCAAATTGCTTCTCATTGCATTTATCACGTTTCCGCCGGAGCAATGCGAGATCCGGCGTGTTCTGCCAACGCAGAAATTTTGTCATATTCCGCAGTTGTCACCAAAAATCAACTGTAAGTCATCACTGTCAATGTCCACGCCTTTCCTACAGGCTCTTATTTTTTCGCATGGTACAGTGCCCATGCAAACAAGCCGCCGCCCAGAAGCGTTGCCACGCCCAGAACCGGATGCTGCAAGTAGAACTGCACCACCTCCGGCATTTGCCGGAACAGCAAAAACTGTCGGTACAGATACCACAGCACAACGGGAAGTCCCACTGCGATTGCCGAAAAAGCAATTGCGTATTCCAGAACTGTTTTCCGTTTCATTTTCCGCCGGTGCTTCTGCACGGATTTTCGCATAGTGTTATCCTGCATGGCATCTTCCATGGAAAATACCCGCTTGCTTCGGGAAACATTTTCCGTGAACTGCTTTGCCAGATCTTCGAAATGCAGTTCCTGCTGCCTGTCCTGCTTCATTTACGCAAACACCACCCAACGAAGAATCCCCAGCACCAGCAGATGCAGCGGATAGAACACATAGAAAAACCACTTGTGAAACGGCTTTTTGCTGCCGCTTTTGCCGTTGTAGCAATACTGTATCAGCGGTATCACCAGAAAGATGCCCAGCTGGAACAGTCCGCTCCATATGGGTTCGTTTCCCAGCATGCTGACACAGCACACCAGTGTAATGCCGCTGAACGTCAGCCATTTTTCCCTGGGATTCTCCCGATACCGGAAAAAGGTCAGCGCATAGAGCACATCAAACATCGCCCAGTCGCCAAAGATCGACAGAAGACAGAGTCCCAGCGTCCCCAGCTGTTTCCACAGAACCGAACACTTGCCCTTGTCCCAGAACCAGATCGCCAGCAGACTGAGAAACAGCGTATAGATCACGCCGAACGCCGGGCGGATACAGCCTCTCTCAAAATAACTGAACGGCAGCCATGAGATCACGGCGAAAATTCCCAGCCGCAGAGCGTATTTCTTCACGTTTCGGGTGTAGTGATATCCCTCCGCCAGCATATACGCCATGGTCGGACCGGTCAGTCTGCCAATGATGTGCATCGCCTGTCCCAGCAGCGATGCCGTGGGAACAAACGCCCATGCAATGTGGTCAATGAGCATGGCGGCAATCACCAGATATTTCAGCTGGTTGCGGTTGAGAAAGCCCGTTCTCTCGGTCATTTCCGGTTCTCCTTATTTTAATGCAGTGCACACCGATATTTCCGCAGCAGATACAGCCCGCCAGCAAACAGAAACAGCTGCACCAGCAGCGCAATCGCTGCCACAGGACGATGTTCCAACAGTTCCAGCATATCCAGAATGTCCCTGCCCGCAAGCAGCGAGCAGACGCACCCCGCCAAAAATACGGCGAACAGATCCTTGCAATAGCTGTCCCGAAAGCACCGCAGTTTCCTGCGCACACTTGGCTTTTCGGAACCGGTCACTTACTTGCTCAGTTTGTCACGGGTGTAGTCCAGCAGACCGCCTGCCAGAATGATGTCCTTGGTGCGTCCGGTCAGTTCGCACAGTACCGGAATCTCTGCGCCAGTGGTCTTGTTGACCAGTGTCAGTGTGGTTTCGCCGTCCTCGATGTGCTTGCGAACATCTGCCAGTTCCAGAACATCGCCCTGGGAGATCTTCTCGTAGTCTGCCTCGTTGACGAAAGTCAGGGGCAGGATGCCGGCATTGATGAGGTTTGCACGGTGGATACGGGCAAAGCTCTTCACCAGAACTGCCTTGACACCCAGATACAGCGGAGCCAGTGCAGCGTGCTCACGGGAGGAGCCCTGTCCATAGTTGGAACCGCCTACGATAATGCTCTGTCCCATCTCCTTGGCACGCTTCGGGAATGCCTCATCGCATACGGTAAAGCAGTGCTGCGAAATTGCCGGAATGTTGGAACGCAGCGGCAGAATCTTGGCACCTGCCGGCATGATGTGGTCAGTGGTGATGTTGTCGCCAACCTTCAGCGAGCAGCCAGCCTCGATGGTTGCCTCCAGCGGAGCGGTCTCCGGGAACGGCTTGATGTTCGGGCCACGCAGGATCTCCACCTTGTCCATTTCCTCTTCCGGTGCCGGCAGAACGATCATATTGTCGTTGACAGTGAACTTCTCCGGCAGTACAAAGTCCGGCATCTCGCCCAGTTCTCTCGGATCGCTCAGATAACCAGTCAGTGCAGAATATGCAGCCAGTTCCGGAGAAACCAGATAGATCTGACCGTCCTTGGTTCCGGAGCGTCCGAGGAAGTTCCGGTTGAAGGTGCGCAGGGAGATACCGCCGGAGTTCGGAGACTGTCCCATACCGATACACGGGCCGCAGGCGCTTTCCAGAATTCTTGCGCCGGCTGCAATGATGGTGCCCAGCAGTCCCATCATGTTCAGCACCTGCTTCGAGCCGGGAGCGATGGACAGGGAGACATCCGGATTGACGGTCTTGCCCTTGAGGATGTATGCCACCTTCATCATATCCAGCAGAGAAGAGTTGGTGCAGGAACCGATGCAGACCTGATCGATCTTCAGCTTGCCGATCTCAGCCACAGTCTTGACATTGTCCGGAGAGTGCGGACATGCTGCCAGCGGTACCAGTTTGCTCAGGTCAATGTGCAGCTCTTCGTCATAGACAGCATCTGCATCTGCCTTCTGTTCGCTCCAGACTTCGCCTCTGCCCTGTGCTTCGAGGAATGCCTTAGTCACATCGTCCGACGGGAAAATGGAGGTTGTTGCGCCCAGTTCTGCACCCATGTTGGTGATGGTAGCACGTTCCGGAACAGACAGGGTCTTGACACCCTCGCCGCAATACTCGATGACCTTGCCAACGCCGCCCTTTACGGACATCCGGCGCAGCACTTCCAGAATGACATCCTTTGCAGCCACCCACGGAGAAAGCTTGCCGGTCAGTTCTACCTTGACAACCTTCGGACAGGTGATGTAGTACGTACCGCCGCCCATTGCCACTGCAACATCCAGACCGCCGGCACCCATGGCGATCATACCGATACCGCCGCCTGTGGGGGTATGGCTGTCCGAGCCGATCAGGGTCTTGCCCGGCACGCCAAAGCGCTCCAGATGCACCTGATGGCAGATACCATTGCCGGGACGGGAGAAATAGATGCCGTGCTTCTTGGCAACGCTGCCGATGAAACGGTGGTCATCTGCGTTTTCGAAACCGCTCTGCAGGGTGTTGTGATCGATATAGGCAACGCTGCGCTCCGTGCGTACACGGGGAACTCCCATTGCCTCAAATTCCAAATATGCCATTGTGCCGGTGGCATCCTGTGTCAGTGTCTGGTCGATGCGGATTCCGATCTCAGAACCCTTTACCATTTCGCCCTCTACCAAGTGGGCTTTCAGGATTTTTTCCGTCAGGGTCAATCCCATTGTCCATCATTCCTTTCATGATTGGCGCTGCAAATAAACCTGCAAGTTGCCTGCTCTATCTGCGAACACTTTTGCTATACCATAATATTATAACAAATTCCCCGCCGTCTTGTCAAGGGAACGCACCGGCTTTTTCACAGATGCAAGGAAAAACCGCTTTTTGCCTAAGGATATGCAGGAGAAGCTGTCTTCTGCCAGCATATCCTGATTGACAGCACCGCTGAAATATGCTATAATACACCGCAAAAGGAGGGATCTCTCATGCATCAGAAGCACTATTTTACAGCACTCACAGCCATGCTTGCGCAGGAATACTGCTGTACACCGGAAGATTTTCAGAAATCCGAAAATATCCTCACACCAACTGCGCTTGTGACAAAGGGCAGAATTTACAATCAAAAACGCCACTTTTTCCACATGGCAACAACTGGCGGAAATGCCGTTATCAGCGCTTCCCCGAAGCTGCACCCATTTCTGCATCAATGGATGCAGTGCCAGCCCGGACATGCGCTCTTTCAGATTCCGAACCTGATACTGTTGGAACAGGAGCTGCAAAAGCATGGGTATCACCTCACAGAAACCTACCATATGTTTCTCCCCACATCACAAGCGTTAGATATCCCGCCCCGTCAGGATTGCTCTGCGGTATGGCTCACGCAAGAGGAACTTCTGCCGTTCTATGGAAGCCCCAGTTTTCCCAACGCCATTTGTCCGGAATGCACACCAAATCGACCAGATGTTCTGGCGGTATGCGCCTATCACGGAACACAGCTTATGGGAATGGCTGGCTGTTCCGAAGACATGGCAGGCTGGCTGCAAATCGGCATTGATGTTCTTCCGGAATATCGCTCCAAAGGACTGGGAACTTATCTGGTCACGCTGCTGCGCAACCGCATTTTACGGAATCTGCATGCGATTCCATTTTATGGAACCAGTATTGCAAACTACCATTCTTGGAACATCGCCATTCGCAGCGGATTCCGACCGGCATGGCTGGAAATCTGTGCCGAAAGGCCAAATTCATAAAAATCCGTTCAGCATCTAAAAAAAGCGGCGCTTCCCACTCTGTGATACAGAGGGAAAACGCCGTTTTGTTTTTTAGAACTTGTCTTCACAAGAAATATATGTGGATTTTCGAGCATAATTTTGTTGCAGGCAAGGCAAAAATACGCAGGCGGGCTGTCGCCCGGCAAGTATTTTTCACGCAGGATGCAGCAAAATTTGCCGAAAAGACACTTGTATACGCTTGTGAAGACAGGTTCTTAGTCTTTCCACTGGATTCCGGTTTTCATGCAGATCACCTTACTGCCTGCCACAATACCGTGCTACCTTAGAAGTGAAACGTCTCTTTCAGTCCCAGCCACTTGGTGTCCTTCTCGCTCAGGTTCAGCGGTGTGCCGTCTGCCAGTGCGTAACCCTCCGGCGAAGCCGAGCCGGAATAAGCGCCGATCAGCTCCGGCCAAACGATTCCGATCTCCGGATCATTCCATGCCAGACCGCCCTCATCATTCGCATGCCAAAAATCATCGCACTTGTAGCAAAACTCCGCTGCATCCGAGAGCACCAGAAAGCCGTGTGCAAACCCCTTGGGGATCAGAAACTGCTTCTTGTTCTCCTCGGTCAGCTCCACGCCGTACCACTTGCCGTAGGTTCTGGAACCCTTTCGCAAGTCAACGGTAACGTCAAAAACCCTGCCCTTGATCACTCTGACGAGCTTTGTCTGCGGGTATTGCTTCTGGAAGTGCAGTCCACGCAGCACACCCTTAGCGGACATGGACTGGTTATCCTGTACGAAATTCACGTGGATGCCCGCCTCTTCCATCTCTCTCTGATTGTATGTTTCCATGAAGTAGCCTCTGGCATCTCCATGCACGGCCGGTTCGATAACGCAAAGCCCCTCGATTCCGGCGACATTTTTTGTTACCTTGATCTGTCCCATTAATCTGTAATCTCCTTCAGATATCTTGCCAGTGCGTCTTTCCAATCCGGAAGCGGTGTGAAACCGTTTTCTCTCAGCTTCGTTTTGTCCAATCTGCTGTTAAAAGGTCTTGCTGCTTTGGAAAGTCCGTACTCCGCTGTAGTTACCGGTATCACCTTTGTGGAATACCCGGCCTGCCGGAAAATCTCACAGGTGAAGTCGTACCAGCTGAGATAGCCGCCCTCATTGGTGGCATGATAATAGCCGTACTTTTCAGTTTCCGCCATATCCGCCAGCAGCCGTGCCAGATCGTAGGTATACGTCGGCGTTCCGATCTGGTCATTGACTACCCGCACGGTGTCGTACTTTTTGCCCACGTTCAGCATGGTCTTGATAAAATTCTTGCCGTTCTTGCCGAACACCCAGGCAATCCGGACAATAAAATACTTGTCCAGCGTATTGCTTACCGCAAGCTCACCGTCCAGCTTTGTCTGTCCGTAGACATTCTGCGGTGCGTAGTCCTTACAGTCCGGCTGCCACGGTTCTGTACCTTGTCCGTCAAAAACATAGTCGGTGGAAGTATAGATCATCTTGCAGTCCAGCTTTTTGCAGACATTTGCAATATTCTGAGTTCCGTCCACATTGATGGCACGCACCTTAGAGAGATTCTCCTTGTCCTCGGCAGCGTCCACTGCGGTCCATGCAGCGCAGTGAATGACAACATCCGGATTCACTTCTGTGATTGCGGTTTCCACAGCATCTGCATCGGTGATATCCAGCTTGACATAGGCACAGTCCGCAGCAACTTCGTCCAGAATATCGCTGCCGATTGCCTCGTAGCCACGCTTTTTCAGTTCGTTGACCACGTCAAACCCAAGCTGTCCGCCGACACCTGTTACAAATACTCTCATCTGTCTCCCTCACCGATTGCTGTACATTTTTTCATAGTAGTCCTGATATTCGCCGGAAATAATGTCCTTCCACCACTTCTGGTTGTCCAGATACCACTGAATGGTCTTTTTGATACCGTCTGCAAACTTTGTCTCCGGCAGCCAGCCCAGTTCGTTGTGGATCTTGGTCGGGTCGATGGCATAACGCATATCGTGGCCCTTACGGTCAGTGACATAGGTAATCAGACTCTCCGGCTTGCCCAGTTCCTTGCAGATCAGCTTGACAATGTCGATGTTCTTCATCTCGTTGTGGCCGCCCACATTGTAGACTTCGCCGACCTTGCCCTTGTGGATGATGAGGTCGATTGCCTTGCAGTGATCCTCTACATACAGCCAGTCCCGCACATTCTCGCCTTTGCCGTAAACCGGAAGCGGCTTGTCTGCCAGGGCATTGGCGATCATCAGCGGAATCAGCTTTTCCGGGAAGTGATACGGGCCGTAGTTGTTGGAGCAGCGGCTGATGGTCACCGGCAGTCCGTAGGTTCTGTGGTACGCCAGCACCAGCAGATCTGCGCCCGCCTTGGAGGAGGAGTACGGGCTGCTGGTGTGGATGGGCGTTTCCTCGGTGAAGAACAGATCCGGTCTGTCCAGCGGCAGGTCGCCGTATACCTCGTCGGTAGAAACCTGGTGATAACGCTGGATGCCGTACTTCCGGCAGGCATCCATCATCACAGCCGTGCCGAGGATATTGGTCTGGAGGAAGATCTCCGGATTCTCAATGGAGCGGTCTACATGAGACTCCGCCGCAAAGTTGACAACGATGTCGGGCTTTTCCTCCTCGAAGAGCTTGTACACGCCCTCACGGTCGCAGATGTCCAGCTTGACAAACCGGAAGTTCGGATTGTCCATCACCGGTTCCAGTGTGGACAGATTTCCGGCATAGGTCAGCTTGTCCAGACAAACAATGCGATCGTCCGGATGTGCTTTCAGCATATGAAAAACGAAGTTGGAGCCGATGAAACCGGCACCGCCTGTTACGATAATGGTCATAGTCAATTGCCCCTTATTCTTAATATCTGATTTTACCTTCTGCAACCGCCTTCAGGTGTGCGCCGTAAGGAGATTTGCCGTAGCGTTCTGCCGATTCCTGCAATTTCTCCTTGGTGATCCAGTGATTGATGAATGCGATCTCTTCCGGCGCAGAAATGGTAATGCCCTGCCGGTCTTCGATCATCTTGACGAAGTTTGCAGCCTCCACCAGACTGTCCATGGTTCCGGTGTCCAGCCATGCGAAGCCACGCCCCAGCAGCTTCACGTTCAGGTCGCCGTCCTGCAGATACATGTCATTCAGCGTGGTGATCTCCAGTTCTCCACGGGCGGAGGGCTTCACCTGTTTTGCCTTTTCGGAGACACCTGCCGGATAGAAATAGAGTCCGGTCACGGCGTAGTTGCTCTTGGGCTGTGCCGGTTTTTCCTCAATGGAAACTGCCTTGCCGTCCTGATCGAATTCCACAATGCCGAAGCGCTCCGGATCGTTGACGTAGTAGCCAAAGACTGTCGCCTTGCCGGAAACCGCATTCTTCGCTGCACTGCGCAGCAGGGTGCCGAAGCCATTGCCATAGAAGATGTTATCTCCCAGCACCATGGCGCAGGCATCCCCTCCGATGAATTCCTCGCCCAGCAAAAACGCCTGCGCCAGTCCATCCGGAGAGGGCTGTACTTTATAGGACAGGTGGATGCCGAATTGGCCGCCGTCCCCCAGCAGCGCCTCAAAGCGGGGTGTGTCGGTGGGGGTAGAAATAATCAGAATGTCCTGAATTCCGGCAAGCATCAGGGTGGACAGGGGATAGTAGATCATGGGCTTATCATAGACCGGAAGCAGCTGCTTCGAGGTCACCATGGTCAGGGGATACAATCTCGTGCCGGCACCCCCGGCGAGTATAATACCTTTCATCTATTGTTCCTCAATCTCTCTTGAAAATGTCTCTGGTATAAACCTTTTCCCGCACATCATCCAGACAGGAGTCATACCGGTTGGCGATGATTGCCTGACACATCTGCTTGAACTCGTCCAGATCGTTGACCACACGGCTGCCAAAGAATGTTGTGCCGTTCTCCAGTGTCGGCTCGTAGATCACAACCGTAGCGCCCTTTGCCTTGATGCGCTTCATCACGCCCTGAATGCTGGACTGGCGGAAGTTGTCGCTGTTTGCCTTCATGGTCAGGCGGAACACGCCAATCACAACAGGCTTTTCTCTCGATGCATCAAACGTGTTGTCCTCGTCGTAGCTATAGCAGCCCGCCATTTGCAGCACACGGTCAGCGATGAAATCCTTACGGGTGGAGTTGGCGGCAACGATTGCCTCAATGAGGTTTTCCGGTACGTCCGCATAGTTTGCCAGCAGCTGCTTGGTGTCCTTGGGCAGGCAGTATCCGCCGTAACCGAAGGACGGGTTGTTGTAGTGGCTGCCGATTCTGGGATCCAGACAAACCCCGTCAATGATCTGCTTGGTATCCAGACCCTTCATCTCTGCATAGGTATCCAGCTCGTTGAAGTAGCTGACACGCAGCGCCAGATACGTATTGGCAAAGAGCTTGACTGCCTCCGCCTCGGTAAAGCCCATGAGCAGGGTGTCCACATTCTCCTTGATGGCGCCCTCCTGCAGCAGTCCGGCAAATGTCCTGGCGATCTCCACCTGCTCCGGATCTGCCATATCCGTGCCCACAATGATACGGGACGGATAGAGGTTGTCATACAGCGCATGGCCCTCCCGCAGAAATTCCGGACTGAACAGAATGCGGTTGGTGTGATACTTTTCCCGAATGGAGGTGGTATAGCCCACCGGAATGGTGGACTTAATAATCATCACCGCATTGGGATTGCACTCCAGTACCAGCTCGATCACCGCCTCTACCGCAGAGGTGTCAAAGAAATTCTTCTGGCTGTCGTAGTTGGTGGGGGCAGCGATCACGACAAAATCTGCCTCGCTGTACGCTTTCTTGCCGTCCAGCGTTGCCGTCAGATCCAAGTCCTTCTCCGCCAGATACTCCTCGATTTCCTTGTCAACAATGGGAGATTTTCTCTGATTAATGAGATCGACCTTCTCCGGCACGATATCCACGGCGTACACCTTGTGATGCTGTGCCATAAGAATGGCATTGGACAGTCCGACGTAACCGGTTCCGGCGATTGCAATTGTCATATTTTGATTCATTTTTTCCATAGTTCCTACGCTTTCTAAGCGCCCGTTCGGCAGCGCTTCTCTTTTCAAAAATGCCGGCTGCAAAAACAGACGCTAAAACTCCCTGCGCAAACTGCACAGACTCTTTTTATCGTACCATACTCCTCGAAAAATAGCAACCCTATTTTTGAAAACACCGGCGCATTTTTCCCTTTTTCGTGAAATTTCACAAGAAAAAAGCAGTGCGCCGTCTGCTTCCGTCAGATTTTCCCCGAATTTTTGCACAGGGAATCGCATATCCTTAATCCCGATGGGGCGTAAAGCTTGCCGAACAGCCTACCAGATCGGCGTTATCCTGCGTAAATTCCATTGCCAGATAGTAGCACGCCTGATCGTCCTCCGGATCGGCAATCAGCCACACCACCAGATACTGCGCCGTATCCGAATAGTAGGCGTAAATCTGATTGGCATCGTATCCGCCGACCTGCACCTTTGCTACTTCCAGTTTGTCGCAGTTGTCCTCCGCCTCCATGGAAGCGTAGAAGTTCTGGGTGGCCTCTTCCACCGGCGCACCTGTGAACCGGTGAAGCGTCACAACATTATACGGGCCTTTGCAATACTGCACCAATCCGATCTGGTCATCCACATCGTGAAAGATTGTATAGTCTGCCGGCACCTGCAAATAGCCGTGATCCTCGTCGCCCACCCATTTCAGTTCTCCGGTATAGGTGAAGTCGCCGGATGCGTCGGTCAATGTTCCGCTGGTGATTTCCGGCTCGGTTTCCTCCGCTGTCGTTTCCGGTTCGGTTTCCGCTG
>OLWW01001434.1_pt1 | contig 10295 bp, 8 predicted proteins | sample 1673991 | NCBI WGS metagenome assembly OLWW01 (sample SAMEA103958136, study PRJEB25191) | human gut metagenome
ACCGGCAACGCCGGCATCGCCTATATGGAGCATGCCGTGCACCTGGCGCTGGAGGAGGGCGGATGCGATCCGGCGGAGCTCCTTCCCTGCCGCCCCGAATTCCGGAAGGCGGTGGATGTTCTGGAGGACAGGCTCATGGAGCAGATCTCTCCGAATACCCCCGATCAGGCCGGAAGCATGGGAGAGGATTATCGGAAGCTGTGGGATACCGTGGACGAGTGCGGTGCGGACCTGTCCGACCTGCTGAACAACGACGAGACGTTTGCCGCCATACGATATGGGGGAAAAAGATATCCTGTCACCTATGCGCATCTCATGCGCGCGTACAGAGCCGTGGTGGAGCCTGAGCTGGGCAAGTGCCTTCAGGAGACGGCCGACTGGATGAGGGCCCACAGATACGATTACAAAAATCCCAACACCGACGCCTTTCATATCGTTCTGGTGGGAGGGTTCGGCAAGTTTCTGCTGGTGCAGAAGCAGGTGGAGTGGTTTTTCCACCGTCCCAATACGGGCGACCGCCGGTTTCAGCACGGCCTGGGCCAGGACCGGGAATACGCCGTGTCCAAGGGAGCAGCTCTGTTGGCTTCCGGCGTGATGACCATCCGGCGCACCGCGCCCTTCGGTATCGGTATCTATTCCGAGGCCGATGACAGGCTGCACTATGCCATCATGTTCCGCCAGGAGTTCAAGCCCGGTCAGGAGCACTGGATCTGAGTCGGCGGCCCGGATACGCCGCCGGTGAAGTTCGTGAACAGCGAGAATACCATCCCTCAGCTGCTCATCGGCTCCGATGAGAACCCTCAGGCAGGCACGATCCTACCGCTGCTTCCGGCCATGTGTCAGCGGATCACCCGGGCCTACGCACAGATGGATGAGTATTATCGGACCAGGTTTCCCGGCCATTACCCGATCCCGCTTCACAACATCGGCTTCAGTATGGACGAGTCCGAGGTGGTGTCCCTGCTGCTGCGCAGCGTGGATATGAACGGTAAGCCGCTGCTGACTCTTCCGCCTGTTGAGTTGGCCAGCTATAGCCAGATGTTCGGCCTGGCGGAGGCGCGGACCATCGACAATTCCGGGAGGAAGAAAAAATGAGAATGGAGACAGTTCGGAGCGATATCACCAAGTTTGAACATTCCGCGGCCCTTTCCTTGAATGATATTCTTGGAACGGTGCAGGATCTGAGTGATGATATTCGTCGGGAGTGCGGCCATGCTATAGAGGACTGTCAGCCGGAGGACCTGTCCGAACTGACCAGCAAATTGATCTGGCTCTGCAATTTGTCCGCCAAGATTGCTGACCGCCATGCGGGTGCCCTGTCCGGCGAGGGCCGTTGGGGCCGGCTGCAGAATAAGCTCTCCGCGCTGCAGGAGCAGGCCGGCGCATATCAGCAGGCTGAGACCAGGCTGCGCCAGCTGCAGACCCAGGTGGACCAGCTGGAGCAGGACGCATCGCGGCAGCAGGAAGCTCTGCACCGGATACAGCGGCTGACGGAGCAAAAGGAAGGGCTGGAGCGCCGCCTGAGGATGGCGTCGCAGACCGATCCCCGGCAGATACAGGCCGAGATCGAGCGGCTGTCCGGTCAGCTGAATACCCGGCAGGCCGAGATAACGCAGCTGCTGGGCCGCCAGGCAGATTTGCAGCGGCAGACTGCCGCGCAGCAGAGCCAGCTGACCGATTTACAGCAGCAGATCGACAGCGCCGAACCGGCGCTTCGACAGGTGGAGGATCAGGTCCGCCAGCAGAAGGAACGGTTGGGCATGATGGCCGCGAAAAAAGCGGAGCTGGTCCGGTGCCAGGAGGACCTGGAGAGCAGCCGGGAGAAATATGACGTTTTGCAGCGAGAGCTGGAGGATAGACAGAGGCAGCTTCAGAATTTACAGCAGGAACAGAGCGCCTTGGAGCTTAGACATGAGACGCTGAAGGATCAGCTGTCCAAGCTCGACCCGGAGGTCCAGCGCCTGCGCAGCGAGAACGAGATGCTGGCCAGGCATTCCGGCGACCTGGCGGTGGAAGAACAGAAGCTGGAAGGGGAGAATAGCCGGCTGGAGGAGGATAACCGGAAGAAGAGCTGCCAGGTGGATCAGCGGCGACAGAGCAATGAGGTGCTGCAGCAGCAAAATAATGAGCTACAGGACCAGGTCCGGGAGCAGGAGCGGCGGCTGATCCGGCTGCAAACAGTGGAGCAGCCGCAGCTGGAAGCGCGGCTGAAGGAGATTCAAGACAAGATCAACGACTGCATCGGACGTTTCGCGTCTCTGAACGACCAGATCCACGAGGCGGAGGACCAGCAGTCAGAAGCTGTGGAAACGTTGAGTCGTCTGACCGGCCAGCTGCAGGAGGCCAAGGCCCGTCGGGAGGAGGCCCAAAGACAGAAAACGGAGATCACACAGAGACTGGCCAGCACCAGCGCCGACGCGGAAAGCCTCCAGCGAGAGATCGCCCAGATATCCCGTCTGCTGGAGGAGGAAAATATGCAGGATGTGCTGGAGCAGCAGCGCAGTCGTCTGGCTCTGTGCAGGAATCAGCTGGCCCAACAGGAAATGGACCTGGCTGCCAAGGAGGAGGCACTGAAGGATACCGCCGCCGAGCTGGAGACCGTGCAGACGGAAAATGCCCAAAAAACGGCACAGCTTCAGCAGCTGGAGCAGGAGTATCGCCAGGCCAGGCAGGAGGCCGACGCGCTGTCGCGGCAGGACCGGCAGCTGGCTGAAGTGGCGGAACGGCTCAAGCAGATGCGGGACGTAGCCGACGCACTGCGCGGAGACAGCGGCCTGCTGGAGCCTATGTATGACCGGGAGCCCTTTGCGCTGGACGACGTCCTTCAGTCGGGCTTCCAGCAGGCGGAAACCGCCATCTCCGGCCTGCGCCAGGCTATTGTCAGTTATCAAGAGATTTGCGGCGGCAGCCATACGGATTAAGGAGGAAAAGTTATGAATACATGTATCGTATGCGGCGGCTCTTTCCAGCCGCAGTCCAACTGCCCCTACTGCAATTTTCCGGAGATCACGGTGCTGGGCGACAAGGCTGTACTTGATGAGATGGCCGCAGGCTACAGAAAGGATTACCTGGCCGATATCCGCCTTGGCGTGATGTACACTATGTGGAAGGCGGACGGCGACACCCTGACTGCTGACCGGGAGGGATGCGAGCTCTTCGCGGACGGTTCTGCCGTCCAGGGAGCGGATATTTGGTGCGACCGTCAATTGGCGCGCCAGCCGGATGGCGACAGGGTCGACGTCCGCCTGGTGGTGGAAAAGGCCGGCCAGCGCCGCTATCTCCCGGTGTCCGTACCCAACCTGAAGCAGCCCCGGCTGCAGCAGATCGGTCTGCGTCTGTGCGAAAAGCTGCATGTCCGTGTGCTGCTGTGCAATGGCATTCAAACGGTCGAGTCCCAGCCGGTCTCGCTGGTCGGCGCTCAGGGGTAAGGGAGGGTTTTCCCTTGTTGTTTTCTTCCCGTAAGCCCCTGTACTTTGTGTTTCATGACCGGAGCGAACGCTACTTTCAGGACAGCACACTGCAGCTGACTTTCTCCGAATGGCTGTGGCTGACGCTGCGTAAGAGGGGCTATTCGAATATTTACTTTGTGGATCTGGATGACACCGGCCGCCCGGTATTGACTCTGCGGGACCGGGACACCTGGCGGGGGTATACCCCCGGCGGCATTTTCTCCGTTATGGAGGAGTACCGGGGGCGGCCGCTGCGCCGGGTTATGGGCGATAAGGAGTTCCTGCGCCTGTGGAACCGGATATATGACGGACCTGGAGACTGTGCCTATGTATTTTCCGCGCAGGCATTCTCACGGCTTGCCTCCGTCCGCCGGCCAAAGGACGTGGATGGGCTGCTGGACCGCATGGCGCGGCAGGAGCGTCCGGACGCTCTTATTCTGACCGGGCCCATGGACATGGAAGCCTCCGACCTGGACGCTTATTTGAATCCCCACGGAATCCTGGCCTATCTCTCGCCCACGGGGCGAAGCCTTTGCCAGGCTGCTGCCGATCTTCTTCAGCGGGAGCAGGACGTCTGCTTTTTTGAAAAGCTGAAAGAGCGGCTGGGCGATCAGTTTATTGAGCTTGGCCGTCCCACCTACGGGCGGCTGCTGTCCATGCTGCGGTGCGTCCGGTTTGCGCTGGGTGAAAGCTGGGACGAGGATACTTTGGAATTTTACGCCCTGCTTTTGCTGCGATGGGTACACATGCGCACCGTAAAATCATATTGCAAGGGCCTGTTTTCCGATCTGCCAAAGCCGGTCACTTGTGCCGGAATGTATGCGCTGCTGTGCCGGGATAGAGCGGAGAAGCTGCGCGAATGCGCCGCTATGCTGCGGCGCACGGCACCGGACACGCTGTCTTCCGCGCAGATGCTGGAGAAGAAGTTCGGCCCGCTGCCGCAGGAGGTGCTGGACCAGTGCTGGATCTCGGTGCGGGAGCCCAGCCTGGACAAGCTGCTGAGCTTTCAGCTGCCCCACATCTCCAGCCAGACAGAGGATCCTGTGTTTCAGATCTGCCCGGTGGACCCGGGCGACTGGTATCTGATGCGGCGGCGGCTGCGCAGTCCCCGCCTATGTCCTCCGCCAAAGGAGCGTATCGGCTGGATCGATCGCTTTTTGGATGTGCTCAACACCGCCGGCGCCCACGGCGACAGCCGCACCGTCCGGCGCACCGTCCGGGTCCTGCTTCGCTGCGGAAGGCGACTGTATGCACCCGGCAAGGACACAACCTTTGAGGCTCTGGGGGCATACCTCGCCAGTTCCCGGGAGTACTTTGAAATGGAGCGGAAGCAGGCGGGTCTGCCCCCTGAGAAACTGGAGGACTGCCGCCGTCTGCTGTGGGAGCAGGATCGGCTGTTCTGGTCTGTGGCCGATACCGACCCGCTGGATCTTCAGAGTGCAGTGGAGCGGGCCAAGGAACAGGGCCATAACAAAGCCGACGCTTTGCTGAAGGGCTTCTCCTACTTTACCTGACGCCTGGCGCACGGGGCGCCGTTTCGTCTGTCATATAACGACCAACCACATAGAAAGAGAGGATCACTGTACATGAAACCCAAAGAAAAACCGCGCAAAACCGGCAGTTCCCTTATGGATGCCCTGGGCCTGGGCAAAAAGGACAAATCGGAGGTCACCCCAGGGCAGACGGCCACCAGCAACCGCGAGACCGGAGCCGAGGTCATCAGCATCCTGCGCAGCATCGACTTTGCCCATGGCAGATTGCAGAGCATGGCCGATGAAGACAGCTATCGTACTATGAGCCGAGTCCGCGACGCAGCGGTCAAGGCTTTGATGGACGCGCCCACCATTTTTGACAAGGTAGAGGGCATTGGGGAGACCATGGCATATGCAGCCAAGGCATGGAAAACGGCCGTTCAGGACGGGCTGCCCAACAAGGCTGACTGCGCCATGAAGGCCATTGCCACTGGTGCTACCCATCTGTGGAGCAACATTCCCGAGGATAAGGAAGAGGAGCGGGACGCGATCCCGAAGCGGCGTGAGCAATACATAGAAAATTACAAGATCGCCATCCAGCTCAACGAGACCATCGACCGCCTCCACCGGAGCATTGCCGCCATCCAGCAGGAGATAGACAAAAAACGGGAGGCTGAGAAAGCATTTGCCGCAGAGGTGAAGGAAATGGCAAAGACCCCCGAGGGGGAGGCCCGGTTTGCAAGAAGCTATGCCGCCATCGGCAATGTAGGCATTCTGGATGGTGAGGACCGGGAATTTGGCATTCGTCTGCGGGAGAACCGCATCAATTCGCAGAGCATTGCCATGCTGAAAAATCAGTTTGCCAGCGATCGGACACAGCTGTCCGCCGCCCGGCAGCAGCTGGAGCCTGTGCTTCTGCGGCTGAAGAAAAATCCCGATCTCTCCGGCCTGGAGCCGGCGGGGAGGGTTGCCGGTATCCTCCGGGAAATGGAGGACGAGCAGGCCCATGTCATCAGTGTGGCAAAGATCATCAACACCAAAATGAACGACAGCATTTCCCGGATGGAAGCCATCATGAACAGCAGCGACGCTCAGGAGCTCCAAGCTGACGACCAGTCATACCTGACTGCCATTCTCCGCGGAAATAAGATTTCACCGCAGGACAAGGCTGTTATCGAGGCTGAGCGCCAACGGCTTCAGCGCGAAGAGCTTCAGCGGCAGCGGGACGAAGCCGCTGAAAAGGAGCGCCTGGCGCAGCAGGCCAAGCTGAACGAGGTGCTGGCCAATACGGCGGAAAGCGTTCAGGAGAACACAGCCGAGGATGAAAACGCCCAGCTGAACTTCGATGTGCTGTAACAAGGAAAGGAAGTGTGCACCATGTCATTTATGGATGAGATGAAGAACGTATTCTCCAAGAAAACACCGGAGCAGATCTACGTTGAGTCCGTGCTCAAGGAAATCCGCCAGCGCGACGACCTGATCAAGACGGTGTCCCAGATGTCCAGCCAGCTGGACCACTGCCAGAGGGCCTTTGACAACGCGATCCGCATTTCCCGCATCAATGCCCTGCGCCGCCGCCAGGCGCACCTGAGCGACGCCGGTGAAAAGGAGCGGATCCGCGACGCCGTGGTGGGTCAGCTGGCGGTGCAGGAGGCCAAGTTTGATGTAAATTCCATTGTCACGGCCCAGGATATGGAGATCGCTATGAAGAAGCTGGGCGGTATCCTGCGCCAGATGTACCGGATGGATCACAACGTTTCCGTGACCAAGAAGGACCTGAAGGAGGCCCGGAATCTGCAATTTGACAACACGGTGGAGCCCATCGCCTTTTCCGAGCGGGCCGCCCTGGTGGATGAGCGCTTTGTGGAGCGCATTATCCAGGGGGAATCCATCGCGGATTGCCTGCAGGCGGTTCCTGTGGGGTCCACAGGGCCGCTGGAGTCGGATATGGGTCCCATCAATTTTGAGCCGCCTGCCGGCGGGGCCACAGCCGAGGACCTGAAGATCCTGCAGGATCAGACCGGCCAGGACTGGTAAGTCCTGCACGTGTCAGGAGGAGTAGTATGAATATTCAGAACATCAACCGTCTGAACAACGAATACCGCGCGTATATCTATGAGGCGGAGTCTCACCGCATTACCCGGGCGGGGGTAGCCAGCCGGGAGGAGGGACTCAGCTACCAGCGGGCCGCCCAGATCTGCGGCCAGCTGGCCAGCATGACCACCGGCTCCGAGGCACAGTATTGGGTGGACAATCAGTCCCGCTGTGAGGCAAAGATGCGCCAGATCTGGGCCGAGCTGAACCCCAGGGAGCCGGTCAAGGAGACGCCCGCTGCCAAGCCTGCCGCCAGGCCCGCCGCCAAAAAGACCGACGTTCCCCAGGAGACTGTAGACCATTGGTATAAGCCCGATCCCGGTTATGGCTTCGATCAGGTATCCGGCATGGAGGAGGTCAAGCACCTGCTGTCTGACTGCGTCCGGGACATCCGCATGGATGCCCTGAACGAATATATGGGCGTTCCCACGGTGCAGTCCTTCTTTTTCTATGGACCTCCCGGCTGCGGCAAAACCTTTATCATCAAGGCCTTTGCCCACGAGCTGATGCAGCAGGGATATAAGTTCATGTCCCTGTCCAGCGCAGACATCCACAGCAAGTTTTCCGGCGAGGCGGACAAGATCGTGGAGCGGGCTTTCAAGGAGGCCGTGGACAACGCCCCGTGCATCCTGTTCATGGACGAGGTGGACGGCGTGTGCCAGAACCGCAATCTGCCCAACCTGTCCGACTTCAACATGCAGCTGACCACCACATTCCTTACCGCCTACAACGATCTGGAGCGGGCCAATAAGGAGCGCAAGTCCGTTATCTTTATCGGGGCCACCAACTATCCTGCCAACGTGGACGCCGCCATGCTGGACCGCGTGGAGCTGGTGCAGATCCCTCTGCCGGACGACGAGGTCCGCCGCCGGGCCTTCGAGGACAAGCTGGGCTGCGTGACCCAGCTGGAGGACGGCTTCCGGTGGTCCGATATGGCCGAGGCCACCGAGGGCTATAATCAGCGCGACATCAACCGCATCGTCACAAAGCTGAAGAAGCTCATCCGCACCAGCGTGGCCGACGGCTGCGCCGACGGACAGATGGCTGTGGAGCGGCTGAAAAGCGGCGACTTCCGCACCACCAGACAGCTGTTCGACCAAGCCTTGGCCTCCTATACGCCCACGCCCAAGGACGATATCGAGCGGCAGCTCAATGAGTTCGAGAAGCAGATGAATGCTCTGTGAGCTCAGCCGGAGGAAGAACGCCATGAATGAATCGGATATGCTCCAGTGGCTGGAGGAACTGGTAGAGATCCCGCCGGAGGAGGACGCCGCATTGAACGAGCTGCCCGACAGCTTTATCTGGTGCCGTCCACTGACCCGGATGACCGCCCTGACGGACCCGTCGTCCCTTGGGCTTCCCGCGTTTCGGGGCGCGGTATTTGCCGGCCCTGCGGGCAACGGCAAGCACACCCTGGCCCGTGCGCTGCTGGCCACGCTGTGGCGCAGCCGGTACATTGAACGCGACCAGGTGAGCCTGTTCTGGCTTACCCCCGATCAGCTTCCGGAGGGCCTGGACGCCGCTGGGTCGGCAGAGCTGATGGGCAAGCTGTTTGAGGAGGTTTCCACCCCGGATGAAGACGTCAGATTTGGCGTTATCGTGCTGGACCGGCCGGAGCATTATCCCCATGCGCAGATACTGATGAGCCGTGTTGCCCGGGAGGTAGCCGACCTGGAGGGACAGAATGCCGTGATCTGCATCACGGAGGATGAGTCCGTCATTCCATCCGCTATGCGGGGACTGCTGATGCTTTGCCGCTGCCCCAACCCCGGCCCGCGCCAGCGCCGGATGATCCTGGAGGAGGGACTTCGGTGGACGACGCCGTCTCAGCAGACCATCACGCTTTCTCCCGAGGGCATCACCGTGGAGGAGTTGACCGCCCGGACTGAGGGCCGAAGCTGCGCCGAGCTGCGTGCCCTGCTGCTGATGCTGCGGTCAGAGGCGGTATCCTTTGACCTGGGGCAGGGCCGATCGGTCCAGGTCCCGCTGCCTCAGGACCTTCTTCTGGACATGCTGGAGCTATACGGGCAGACCGCCGTACCCGCACAGACCGTTCCCGTGCAGCAAGTAGTTGGGCCCGTGATCTCACCCTCCTATTTGGGCAACACGACGCCGGTTCAAAAGCAGCCCGAGGATATGGACGCGTCGGAGTACAAAGCGCATTTGCTTAACTGCCTCAACCAATAAATCCCTATCTCATCAACGAGAGGAGTGCGTATTGATGCACAAATCGCTGCCCAATACAACGCGGCAAGCCGGGAAACGGTATTGCCAGAATGATAAGGTCCGCATTACCCAACGCCAGGAGCACACGGACCACGTTTCCAACGTACAGGGTAAAGTCCTGTGCAGCTTTGGCTTTGTCCATCACCCTCGGCTGCGGGCCGTCTTGCTGGGAGACCAGACCGTCATTACAGATTACGCCTGCGACTGCTATGAGTATAACGACAACTCCGACTTTTGCAGCCACTGCGCCGCCCTGGCCATGCGGGCCTTTGGCGAAGGCGAGCTGGTATACCAGCAGAAGACCGGCCTTCCCGGCGGCTCAGACTCCGCTCTTGAGCAGAAGCCGGAGGCTGACCGCGTGATCGTTCTGTCGGACGGGCAAAACGACGAGGGACAGCGCTGCGTACAGGGAAAGGTCCTGTGCAGCTTCGGCTTTGTCCACCATCCCCGGCTTCGGCTTCGCGCCAGTGAAGTCACGGATTACACCTGCGACTGCTATCGCTTTTTTGAAAGCAGCGCCTTTTGCCCCCATTGCAGGGCGCTGCTGACCCAGGTGTTGGGACAGGACAAGCCCGCCGCGCCGGAATCGGAGGCTCCTGCGCTGGAGATGGAGTGCCCTGTGCCGGCGGCAGAACCGGCTGCGCTGGGGACAGAGCCCGATTTGCCAATGACGGAGTCTGCCGCACCGGAGGAAGAAGCTGCCGCGCCAGCGGCAGGACCTGCTGCACCGGAGGAAAAATCTGCCCCAGAGGATGCGCTGCCTGTGTATACGCCTCCTGCCTGGGACGGCTGCCCTCGGACCATGCGGATCCTGTTCGGGCATGCGCTGGGGGACGGAGCGCCTGTGTGTTGGTATCCCAATGATACGGCGCGTATCTTCCATCCCAATATGGGGATCATCGGCACCATGGGCACCGGCAAGACGCAGCTGACTAAGTCTCTGGTAACCCAACTTTGCCGCCAGCAGCCCAACAACTTCGACGGCCATCCCCTGGGCATCCTGATCTTTGACTACAAGGGGGATTATAACGAGACAAAGCCTGATTTTGTGCAG
>OLWW01001445.1_pt1 | contig 10231 bp, 8 predicted proteins | sample 1673991 | NCBI WGS metagenome assembly OLWW01 (sample SAMEA103958136, study PRJEB25191) | human gut metagenome
ACTATTTGGTTGGCGACATGAACACCTTTGGCACTGTCTATATGTCCACCGTTGGATGCGGTATCGTTGTCGGCAAGGTCACCGGTTCGGAAGGCCCGAAGCCGGTCACCACAGAAGCCACCAAGAATACGACGGCAACCACAACAACCAAGGCTTCCACAACAACGACTGCTACCGGCAAGGTAACCACGACCGCAAAGAATACAACCACCACACCGGCACCGACTACACTTTCTCAGACAGAAACCTCTGTCGAGGCGACCACCACTTCCGGACAGGGAACTGCTGCCACAACCACCACCACCGTAGGCACGACTGTTTCCATCAATCCGAGTGTCTTCTACGGCGATGTCAACCTGGACGGCGATGTGGATCTGGCGGATGCAGTTCTGCTGAATAAGGCGGTTGCCGGTTCTGTAACATTGAACCAGCAGGCAGGGATGAATGCGGACTGCAACGGCGACGGCAAGCGTACCGTGGACGACAGCATGGTGCTGCTGCGATTCCTGGTACATCTGGTAGACTCTCTGCCCTCTGCATAAGCAGATCACAGGACAGCATTGCCTTAGTATAACTGTGCCTTAGCGCAGAAAGAAAGCGGAGCGCCCCGAATCCATCGGGCAGCTCCGCTTTTGCTGCTTTGTATCTCTTTTTCCGCACGCTCACATGGGAGATGCGGAATGCTGACTTCTCATCGGGACAGGCTGTGCCGTGTGTCCGAAATCGTGACAAAGCGAATATTGTAAGAACTTGTCTTCACAAGAAATATATGTGGATTTTCGAGCATAATTTTGTTGCAGGCAAGGCAAAAATACGCAGGCGGGCTGTCGCCCGGCAAGTATTTTTCACGCAGGATGCAGCAAAATTTGCCGAAAAGACACTTGTATACGCTTGTGAAGACAGGTTCTAAAACAACCAGCCTGAGATTCCAATCATAGAATCTCAGGCTGGTTTTCATTTGTATGCAGTGAGAAAAGCGATGTGGCTTTCACAACCTTCTTCCATTTTGATGCGTTTTCGTTTATTCTTCCAACAACGATTCCATAAATCGCACGAAAGCTGCTTTGCCTGTCTCACTTCTCCGGAATACACCGGCATCTAACAAAACCTGCTCAAACACCTTCCCCACTTCTGCGTGCAAGATATCCCATGCATTTTCCGCTGAAAATTCCGGATGCTGTTTCAAAATGGAAACAGCCCAGTCAGCATGTGATGCGGTCAGCGGATTCGCCGTCAAATCTGCACCGGAAAGCATCGCCGCTCTCACGGCATCCAGTTCCGCTGCAAGACGTGAAGGCAGCACTGCAAGCCCCATGACCTCGATCAGGCCGATGTTTTCCTTTTTGATGTGGTGCAATGACGGATTGGGGTGAAATAGTCCCAGCGGACGTTCTTCCGTAGTGCGATTGTTTCGCAGAACCAGATCACACTCATAGGTACTGCCATGCATTCTGGCGATCGGTGTGATGGTATTGTGCGGCACACCATCAGTGGATGCCAATATCTGCACACTTGCATCGCTGTAGGTACGCCACTTTTCCAGAATCTTGCTGCAAGCCGCAGCGAGCGTGCTCCGGTTCGATGCCTGCAGCCGTATCACTGACATGGGCCATTTTACAATGCCCACCTGCACATCCGGAAACTGCGGAAGCACATAGTATTTTTCAATCGGTGCTTTTGCCATGGCAAAGGTATAGTTGCCGCCCTGAAAATGCTCATGGCTGAGAATCGAACCGCCCACAATGGGCAGATCTGCATTCGAGCCAATGAAATAGTGGGGCAAAATATCCAGCACATCAAACAGCTTCTCAAACACTGCCGCATCGATCTTCATTGCTGTATGCTTTTCGTTGAACACAATGCAGTGCTCGTGGTAATACCCATAGGGTGAGTATTGCAGCTGCCACGGTTCTCCCTGAATTTGCAGCGAAACCGGACGCAGATTCTGCCGTGCCGGTTGTTTCAAGTTGCCGGCAAACCCTGCATTTTCCGGACACAGCTGGCACTTGGGATATGCAGATGCCTTGGCAGATTTTGCTGCGGCAATGTCCCTGGGATCTTTCTCCGGCTTGGAACGATTGATCGTAATGTCCAGTGTGCCGTATTCGGAAGCATATGTCCACTTCAAATCCTTTGCAATTCTGCCCCGGCGCACATAATTCAGGTTCTGGCTAAGCGCATAGTACCAGTCCGTCGCTGCTTCCGGCGATACAGCGTAGTGCTTCCGAAAAGATGCCATCACCTCTCTGGGCATAGGTGTCAGTACGCCCATAAGCCTGGTATCAAACAAATCCCGTGAAGCACCGGTATCCGGAATGAGATGCTGTGCACAGGCATAGTCGATCAGCGGCTGCAAAATCGCATCAATCTCTGTTTCTGAAGATGCTTCTCCGCTGATCTGCCAATCGTTCAGCTGAAAAATCTCCATGTACTGATTCTGTACCACATAGCAATCTTCCGGTTGGATCAAATCGTTTTGCAAACCGTAATCCATCAGCTTTTGAATCGCATCGCAAATCATCTGTTTCACTCCTCGTATCCGTTGGGGTGGTGCTTATGCCACTTCCACGCACTGGAAATGATCTCCTCCAGACTATCGTGCACCGGATTCCAGCCCAGCACACGTTTTGCCTTTTCACTGGATGCCACCAGTCTGGCAGGATCGCCGGCACGGCGTGGGGTTTCCACCGCCGGAATGGGATGTCCGGTCACCCTGCGTGCGGTTTCAATCACCTCACGGACAGAATACCCGATTCCGTTTCCCAGATTGAAAATATTGCTCTCACCGCCCTGCATCAGATACTGTACCGCAAGAATGTGTGCCTGTGCCAGATCGGTCACATGGATATAGTCCCGAATGCAGGTGCCGTCCGGTGTGTCGTAGTCCGTACCATAGATGGAAATGGCATCCCGTTTGCCGTTGGGGACTTGCAGAATCAGCGGGATCAGGTGGCTTTCCGGATCGTGCGCCTCTCCGATGGTACCGCTGGCATCTGCACCGCAAGCGTTGAAATACCGCAGAGAAACATACCGCAGACCATGTGCTTTGGCAGTCCAGTGGAACATCTTCTCCATGGCAAGTTTGGTTTCCCCGTAGGGGTTCGTGGGACAAGTCCGGTCGCTCTCCAGAATCGGAATATTCTCCGGCTCGCCGTAGGTAGCAGCAGTGGAGGAAAAGACGATCTTATCCAAACCATGGCGTACCATTGCCTCAAGGAGTACCTCTGTTCCGCAAAGGTTATTGTTGTAGTATTTCAGCGGATTGGCAACACTCTCTCCCACCAGCGAAAATGCTGCAAAGTGAATCACGGCATCGATTTTTTCCGCATTGAACAGCTTATCCAAAAAGGCAGCATCCCGGATGTCGCCCTCGTAGAATTTCGCCTGCTTGGGAACAGCGCTGCGGTGCCCTGTCACCAGATTGTCTGCGACAATGACCTCATGGCCGGCTCTTACCAGCTCCAGTGCGGTATGCGAACCGATGTATCCGGCTCCTCCTAAGACTAAAATACGCATATTATGCTTCTCCCTTCTGTGAAAAATGGAACTGTGTTTTCTGCCGGTACGGGGTATTTGCACGCAAAATCGGCGAGGGAAAATTGGGATGATTGATGGCGTCCGGAAAATTCTGCGTTTCCAGACAAAAGGCACTGCGTTTTCCGTAAGCACAGCCGTCTTTTCCCAAACCCGCCGGAATTTCTACGGAATTGGCAGTATACACATGAATGGCGGGCTGCGTTGTTTTGCAGGTGAGCCGGATTCCGCTCTCTGTGCTGTATGCCTCCGCCTGAATCGGTGCATCGGAACGAACGGCAAAACTATGATCTAACCCGGCTGCGTTCTGAATCTGCACGCAATCCTCCTGAAATGCTGCCGGAATCGGCTTGTATGCCCGAAAGTCAAATGGCGTTCCTGCAACCGGTGCGATTTCCCCTAACGGAATGGAAGTCCGGTCAATGGGAATGTAGGAATCCGCAAAAAGTTTCAGCATATGATGCGCCAGTGTTCCGCTTTGGTGTCCGTCCAGATTGAAATAGCTGTGGTTTGTCAGGTTGCAGATCGTATCTTTATCACAAACTGCGTCATAGGCAATGGTCAGAGTATTGGTATCGTCAAAGGTATAGGTAACAGTCACCTGCAAATTTCCCGGATAATGTTCCTCGCCGTCCGGACTCTCTGTGGTGAAAGCAACGCTGTTCCCGCTGCATTCCGCCTGCCAGATACGCCGGCTCAAGCTGTGGTAACCGCCGTGCAAATGGTTTTTTCCTTCGTTGCAGTTCAGCTGTATCTGCTGACCGTTCAGGGTGAACTGTCCGTGACAGATACGGTTGCAGTATCTTCCAACAGTCTCGCCAAAATATTCTCCGCCGGTTTCATAGCCTTTCACATGGGCATAACCCAGCACCACGTCCCGCAACTGCTTCTGCCGATCCGGCACCAGCAGGGAAATCACCGAAGCACCGTAATCACAAAGTGTCACGCTTGCACCGGAGGCATTCTCAATGCGGTAGAAATGTGCCATCTGCCCACTGGAAGTTAATTCAAATTCTGAAATCTGTACTTGTTTCATGTGATACATATCCCCATTTCTCAACAAATCTTCAGGCAAACTGCATACCGCCAATGTTCCGGATCTGAAGGATCTGGCAGCTGCCCTCCCCGAATAACTGATCCATTTTTTCGCAGTAATCTTTCGCCATGTGCACCGGCACAAATGCCTGAATGGTTCCGGCAAATCCTCCGCCGTGCACTCTGGAAACGCCTGCATCTCCGAGGATCTGCTCGCTCGCCCAGAGCCCCAGCGGAATGCCCTGCTCTGCCGGTTTGCTGCAAGAGTAGAGATTCTGGAGCCATTTTGCAGAGGAATCTCCGGACTCTTTCACCAGTTTCAGAAACTGCGGAAAATCATTGCCGGACAGTGCCTTTGCCTCCTCGGCAGCACGCCGGTTATCTCCATAGAAATGGGCAGCACGCAAAATGGCACGGTCGGAACAGGCAGTCCGCAATTTCGGAAGTGCCTGCAGGAACGCTTTCTCGTCCACTTCCCGCAGATGATTTTTTCCGAATTGTGCAGCCACCAGATTCATCTCCGCCGGAATGGAAACGTAGTCATCTGTTAAATCTGCATGGCTGCCCTTGGTATCTGTGATACAAAGCACATAGCCGGCATCTTCAAACTGACAGGACAGTTTTTCGATTTTCGGGTTATCCGTGTCCTCAAAATCAATGAACACGAATCCGCCTACAGAGCTTACCATCTGATCCATCAGCCCGCTCTTTTTTCCGAAGTACCGATTTTCCGCATACTGTCCGATTTTGGCAATTTCTACTGCTCCGGCAGCACCTGCGTGATAGTGCTGGTCGATGATAGTGCCGATGAGTACCTCAAAGGCTGCCGAGGACGAGAGCCCGCTGCCGCTCAGGACATTGGAGGTGGTGTAGGCATCAAAGCCGCCTACAGCAACGCCCATTTCCTGAAATCTGGAAACCACACCACGAATCAGTGCAGCGGACTTTCCCTTTTCCTCCGGCTGTACCGTAAGGTCACACAAATCCACATAATCCTGCGAATATCCGGCAGATTGCAGCCGAATCACATGCTCATCGTGAAATGCCACAATGGCAATGACATCCAGATCAACAGAGGCAGCCAAAACACAGCCATGCTGGTGATCGGTGTGGTTTCCGCCGATCTCGGTTCTGCCAGGTGCAGAAAATACGGCGATCTCCTCCCGTTCCGGATACAGGCGGGAAAAGTTCTCTGCCGCCTGCAAATAGCGTGCACGCTGTGCAGCAAGTACGGCATCGGAGCTGCCGTAGAGCCTGCAAAGCTTTTCATCATATTTTCCTGCGGTCAAGTCTGCCTGAAATTGTTTCAGTTTCATGGTCATGCTGCCTCCTCTGTCGTCTTTTCGGATGTCAATTCAGTCTGGGGACTGGAAATGGCGGAAACCACCTTTTTCATATACGCATCGTTCAGCTTATACTTCCTGCGGTATACCACATATGCCAGCAGCATTCCCGCTGCCGGAATGACACACATCAGCACACGAATGGAGTTCTGGGTTGCGAGGGACTGGATCTGGTTCGGCACATATCCGGTCAGGTCCAGTGCAAAACCGATGGACAGAGAGGTAAATGCAGCGGTCAGCTTCACGATCAGTGTCTGGAGGGAGAATACGACACCCTCATTCCGAACGCCCAGCTTATATTCGCCGTAGTCCACCACGTCTGCCAGAAAGACTGTCGCACAGCCCAGTTCCAGACCAGTACCAGTCTTGACGATCACACCTGCAATGACAGTGAGCACAATGTTCTGCGGTGCAAAAATACCGGTGAGCAGCAGGATCATCAGTCCGATTGCCGGAAGAATACATGCCAGCAGGAATGCTTTCTTTCTGGAGAGCATCTTGGTGACCTTCGGGAAGATAATCAGACCAACCACTTCTGCGATGGAGGCACTGATCATAAATGCAGAGAGCATACCGCTGTTGTTGCAGACATAAGCGAAATAATAGGTTGCAACACCCATAATGAACTGGATTCCCACGTTGTACAGGAGGATCAGAGCCACTGCCCAGCGAAGCTGGTCATTTCTCTTGATGATGGAGAAGATGTCCTTGAAAGAAACCTTTTCTGCCTTTTTGCCCACCTGCTTTTTCGGCAGATTGATGACGGTAACTGCAATGGTAAAGATAAAGGTTGCGGCAATGATCAGTGCAAAACGGTGGTATCCTGTATAACCGCCGCCCAGTCCCTTGATGATCTGTACGCCAAATCCGGCGATGATCAGGGACTGACCGATGCTGGCAAAAATACGGGGCAGTACAGAAACCTTTTCTCTCTCATGAGGATCTGAAGTCAGATTCGGAACGATAGACCAATACGGAATATCCATAATGGTATAGGTCATGCCCCAGAGGATATAGGCAACGGCAGCAAATACGCAAAGTCCGATGCCGCTCAGATGGAAGTCGGTGAACAAAATGATAAAAACAAATGCGTTAATCAGTGTTCCGACTGCCAGCCACGGGACAAACTTTCCGAAACGGCTTCTGGTGTTGTCCACCAGCATTCCCATAAACAGGTCGTTGAAGGCGTCCCAGATTTTTGCGGCAAAGAACATGATGCCGATAAATGCCGGTGCAACCTTAATGATGTCGGTGAAATAGATCATGGAGAACGTTGCGATCATGCCATAGATCATATCCTTGCCCAATGCACCAAATGCAAAGGTATACTTGATTTTCCCCGGAACTTTCCCGGGATACATGACGTTTCCGCCGCCGGCGGGTTGTGTGCTGTTTTTTAACATAAGAAAAACCTCCTTGAATCGGGACCTGTTTTCGTTCCGATCCCTGTTTTGTTTGCATCTTTATCATACCACAGGACATCCCCCAAAGGAATACATTATCCTGTGCAAAAGATACAAATTCCAACACAATTCAAGAATGTTTATTTTATTTTGTATAAGGAGATTGCGGAAGATAGCAGACTTTTTCTTTCGGCATTTCTGCTCCGGCATCGAAATTTCCCTGAATGATTGCAAAAATGGTTTTTGCCTGTTCCGGAACATTCAGATCTACCGTCCCGTAAATCACGCCGGCATCAATGGCATCCTGCATGTCCTGAATCCCATTGATGCCAATGATGACCGGCGGCGGCAGCTTCTGCTTTGCATAAAAATCTGCGACACCCAACGCCATGCTGTCATTGCTGCAAATGACCGCCTCGACTTCCGTTACCTCCTCTGCGGAGAGGTTCTGCATCTCCCGCAGTGCAGAGGTTCTCGCCCAGTCCGCAGAGATCACATGGAGCTGATTCAGAGGAAGTGCAGCAGAAGCCGTTTGCAGAAACGCATCGGTACGGTTGATGACATCGGTATGTGCCTGTTCTCCCTCTACCAGAATATAATCCAGCATGCCGTTCCGGTTCTTGTCCATCTCACAGGTATTCCAAGCCTGAATCAGCATTTCTCCCTGCATATTTCCGGCTTCTTTCGCCTCTGTGCCGACGTACCATACATTGTCCTGCTCCTCCAGATCGGCTTTCGCCGGTTCACGGTTGAACAGGATCACCGGCACATCCTGTTCCTGTGCGTCCTCCAGTATCCCCATGACATTGGTGGGCGAAACCGGATTCCAGAGGATCACGTCATATTCCTGCTGCAAAATTTCGTAAAGCTGTGTGTTCTGTGTTACCGCACTGCCGGAGGCATCAAAAACGTCGTAGATGATCTCCTTTCCGTCGATGGTCTTGTCTTTCAGCTGACTGCGAATGGCATCTGTCAATGTCTGAATATAGGGGTCGTCCAGATCATATACCGCAATTCCCACTTTCAAAAAACGGTCCGTGTGCTGCCTTTGAAATTGGACAAATCCGCCCGCCGCAGCAGCCGCCAGAAGTCCAACGCCTACCGCAGAGAAAATAAGGTTCTTCTTTTTCATGGCACTTCTCCTATTCAAACAGCAGTGCGTCCTGCTGGGCATCGAACAGATTTTCCTTTGTGATTTCACGCAGCTCCGGCGAAGAAAACGGCACATTTTTCCCCTGCATACGCTTTGTCAGATAGGCGATCGCCTGATACCCAAACCCATAATCATTCTCTGTCACGATCATGTCCACCGCACCGCTCGTCAGCAATGTATAATCCGGCTGTTCGGGGCAGATCTGAATGACTGCCGCCGCATGGGAAAAAGCTTTGGCGTCCTCTGTTTCTCCGCAGACCAACAGTGTTTTAGAGCCGTTTTCAGAACTGGTATCCCGATCATATACCGCATCATTTTGTTTCAGGCACTGCTCCACAGACTCCGCAATTCGCACACTCTTTGTCTGCGTGGTATCTGCGGCAATTTTGAACGCACCCTGTGCTGCCTCTTGGATTTGCGGGGATAGGATCTCGGAGATCTGCTCCATGCCATCGCTATAGGCACCGTGGAAAAATGCAGGTGCATAGGTGATAGAAAAGACAGGAAGCTTGCATTGCTCCAGCGTTTCGGCATAGAACATTTCGCTTCCGGTATAGTATTGTTCCGGACAGAACAGCAGAACACCGTCACAGCCCTGCTTTTTTTGTGCAGACAGCAATTCTGCCCATGCGTTTTCCGAGAGCTCCGGGGTATGTATGATGCGAAGTGACACCGTACAATCCTCTGCACCGTCATAGATGCCCTCCTGAAACGAACAGAAACCGGACACTGCATCTTCCGACAAAATCACGGCGATCTGTTTTTTTCTTGTTTGAAAGAACTGCTGCCCAAGAAACAGCAGCAGTACCAGCAGAATCCCTCCGGCAAAGACCCAGAGCACCTTATTTTTCGGTTTCATCTTCCTGCCTCCTCATGGGGAAATAGATGCGTGCCGTAGTTCCCTCATCCGGTGCACTGATGATCTGTACGCCATATGCTTCACCGAAATACAGCTTGATTCGGTCATTGACATTTTTCACACCGATTCCGGAGCCTCGCTTGCTGGACACCACATCGCCCTGCATCATCTTCTGCACCTGTGCTTCGGTCATACCCTCGCCGTTGTCGATCACATCAATGTGCACCAGTTCGTTTACCGCATAGATCTTCAGTTGGATCTCCCCGTCTTCATACATGCCCTCCATGCCGTGATAGACTGCATTTTCCAAAAGCGGCTGGATCACCAGCTTGGGACACAGGCAGTCCGCCAGTTTTTCATCCCAATCCACCGTAAATGTAAACTTATCCTGAAATCGCACATTTTGAATGGAAAGATAGCTGACAGCGTGTTCCAGTTCCTTTTGCAGCGGGATAATGTCCTTTCCCTGACTCAAGGAGATGCGGAAAAATTTTGCCAGCATGGACACCATTTTTCCGGCGCCCTCATACTTTTTGCTCTGTATCATCCAGATAATGGAGTCCAGCGTGTTATACAAAAAGTGGGGATTGATCTGCGCCTCCAGCGCTGTGATTTCTGCGTCTTTTTGCCTCGCGGATACCATCTTCACTTCTTCCACCAGTTTATTCATTTGTCCCATCATTCTGTTGAACTGGTCCGTTATCGTCTCCATTTCAGACGGCATCTTTCTGTCTCTCCGCACCCTCACGGCCAAATCCCCGGCTCCCGCTTTTTTCATGGCCGCGACGATATTTTTTATCGACCCCGTCATATGACGGGTCACTAGAATGATTACCGCGATCAGAAAAGCCACTGATAAAAAGACGGCCAAGAGCATGAGATTCCTCTGCGCTTCTATCTGCCG
>OLWW01001448.1_pt1 | contig 10199 bp, 5 predicted proteins | sample 1673991 | NCBI WGS metagenome assembly OLWW01 (sample SAMEA103958136, study PRJEB25191) | human gut metagenome
TGAGATTTTTGTCGGCTCCTTTGCCGACTCCGACGGGGATGGAACGGGAGACCTGAACGGGATTCTCCGGCACCTGGACTATCTGAACGACGGGAATCTCCTGTCGGATACCAGTCTCGGGGTACAGGGGCTGTGGCTGACGCCGATTTTTGCCAGCCCCTCTTATCACAAATACGACGCAACGGATTACTACCGGATCGACTCGGACTTCGGCACCGAGGACGATCTTCGGGCGCTTCTCGACGCCTGCCATGCCCGGAACGTGAAGGTGATTCTCGATCTTGTCATCAACCACACTGCCCGGAACCACGAATGGTTTCAGTCCTTCCGGCAGTCCCACGCCGACGCCAATCCCGACGATCCCTACTACGATTACTACAGCTGGTACACCGGCGAGACGCTTCCGGCCGGGATCACCTGCGAAAAGATTCCCGGAACGGCGGACGAATATTACGAGTGCAACTTCTCCCCGGACATGCCGGAGCTGAACTATGACAATCCCGCCGTCCGGGAGGAAATGCTGAACGTGGCAAAGTACTATCTGGAGCTGGGCGTGGACGGATTCCGCTTTGACGCCGTCAAGTATCTTTACTATGGAGAAACCGGCCGAAGCGCGGCGTTCTGGAAGTGGTACACCGACCAGCTCCGAGCCGTGAAGCCGGAGGTCTATCTTGTGGGCGAGTGCTGGTCCGGCGAGTCGGAGATCCTTGCCTACTATCCGGCCATGAACTGCTTCAATTTCGCCGCCGCCCAGGCCGAGGGCGTCATTGCCTCCGCTGCCAAGGATCAAGACATCAACCGGTTCACGGGTTACATGTGCGCTTTTCAGGACAAGATTTCTCAGGCGAACCCCGACGGCATGATGGTTTCCTTCCTTTCCAACCACGACATGGATCGCTCTGCCGGGTATCTGATGCTGGCGAACCACTTTCCCCAGATGGCCGCCAATCTCTATCTGCTGTGCAGCGGCTCGCCGTTCCTGTACTACGGGGAGGAGATCGGCATGAAGGGCGTCCGAGGTTCCGCCAATACCGATGCCAACCGGCGGCTTGCCATGCTCTGGGGAGACGACAGCAGTCCCCGGGATCCGGAGGGCAGCACCTATCCCTCTTCCAAGCAGACCAACGGAACCGTAGAGTCTCAGCTGGCACAGGAGGGGAGCCTGCTGCGCTACTACTGCCGCCTGATCTCTATAAGAAACCGCTACCCGGCGATTCCCCGGGGCACCTATACACAGGTGAATCTTGGCAGCGCCAAGTGCGGCGGCTTTCTCGTGGAATACGAGGGAAGCACCCTGTGTATTCTTCACAACATCAGCACGGACATTCCCTTTACGGTAGATCTTGCCGATACGGACATTCCCTGCCGCTCCATTCTGGAGGTCATCGGCATGGGCGAAGCGTCTCTGGAAGGCACCGTCCTGAGCCTTGCCCCCCAGACCTCCCTGATCCTCGGCTCCGCCGCCCCCTGACCGCCATCGCCATCCAAAACCGCTCCGGATACCATCGTCACCGCAAATCTCCCCCGGCTGTGCCGATTTTTTCGGTACAGCCGGGGGAGATTAAACATGTATTCTTTTCCCGCGCTCGCGGGGCTTCTTGGTATGCAAACGCATAGCAAAATGGATAACGTTCCCTTTCCTAGCCCCTGCGGGGGCTAGAAAATGATGCACAAAACCTTCATGCACTGGCTTTTGCGCAGTTTTGGGGTGCGGTGCTTACCCGTGAAGCCTTATCCGTAGATCAGATTCCGCTCGGTTTCGGGATCGAACAGGTGCATGACTTCGCCGGGGAAGCTCACATGGATCTTCGCACCATTGACCAGCTCCGCCCGCTCCTGTCTGTGCAGGCCGAGGGTGGGTACCCGAACCACCAGCTGGGCGCCGTCCTCCGTCTCCGCGTGAATGTGCAGCTCGCTGCCCATCATCTCATTTACGATAATGGTACAGGGAATCGCATGGGGTCCCGGCTGGGACAGGGTGATGTGCTCCGGACGGACGCCCAGAACCACACTGCGGCCGTCCACCGCCTTTGCCGCCAGATTTTCACCGGTCTCACCGTCCACCTCGATCCGGCTTCCGAGGGGCGTCACATAGTACTTGCCGTTCTCCCGCACCAGCTCCGTGCGAAAGGTGTTCATCTGGGGCGCGCCGATGAAGCCCGCCACGAACAGATTCACGGGATGCTCAAATACCTCCGTGGGGGTGCCGACCTGCTGGATGAAGCCGTCCTTCATGATGACGATCCGGTCGCCGAGCGTCATGGCCTCGGTCTGGTCATGGGTTACATAGATAAAGGTCGTGTCGATCTTTTTCCGCAGGAGAATGATTTCGGCACGCATCTGATTGCGGAGCTTGGCGTCCAGGTTGGACAGCGGCTCATCCATCAGAAACACCTTGGAATCCCGAACCATGGCACGACCGATGGCCACACGCTGCCGTTGGCCGCCGGACAGCGCCCGGGGCTTCCGGGTCAGATACTCGGTAATGCCCAGCACCTTCGCCGCTTCCGTGACGCGCCTGAACACCTCATCGTTGGGAACCTTCTTCAAACGAAGGCTGAAGGCCATGTTCTCAAACACCGTCAGGTGGGGGTACAGGGCGTAGTTCTGGAACACCATGGCGATGTCCCGATCCTTGGGCTGGAGGTCGTTGACCACCACGCCGTCGATCTCCACGGTACCCTCGGAGATCTCCTCCAAACCCGCAATCATCCGCAGGGTCGTGGATTTGCCGCAGCCGGAGGGGCCGACGAAGACCACAAATTCCTTATCCTTGATGTCCAGGTTGAAATCGTGAACGGCCACGACCTTCTTGTCGTAGACCTTCTTGACGTTGGTTAATTTTACAGATGCCATAGCTTTCCTCTCTCCTTATCCTTTCACGGCGCCGCCGGTGACGCCTTCCACATAGTACCTCTGCAGGAGCATGAACAGGATGGTGACGGGAAGCGCCACCACCACGCCGCCTGCGCAGAACATGGTATAGTTGGTGGCAATCAGGGTCTTCGAGGAGATCCAGTATTGCAGACCCACCGCCACATTCATGCCCACCTCCGTATTGTGGGAGATATACTTGGCAAACATGAAGTCGCCCCACGGAGCCATGAACGCAGTGAGAACGGTATAAATGACAATGGGCTTGGACAGAGGCATGATCACCTTGTAGAACACCTGAAAGCGGGAAGCACCGTCCACCCGAGCCGCTTCGTCCAAGCTCTTGGGGATGGTGTCGAAGAAGCCCTTGGACACATAGTATCCCATGCCAGAGCTGGCGCAGTAGACGAGGATCAATCCCGGCACGGAGTTGGCTCCCGTCAGCCCCATGCCGCTGAGAACCTTATACAGCACGATCATGGTGACGAAGCCCGGGAACATGCCCAGAACCAGACAGGTGTTCATCAGCAGCTTTCTGCCCTTGAAGCGAAGCCGGGAGAGAACATAGCTGACGCTCAGCACCATAAGGGTTTGCAGCACCGCCGTAGCCAGGGCGGTGATCAGCGTATTGCGGAACCAAATGGGGAAGCTCGTTTTGGTCCACAGATTGATGTAGTTGTCAAAGCCCCACTGCTTGGGGATGATGTAGCCCACACGTCCGGTGGATTCAGTCCGGAAGGACTCCAGCAAGATGCACGCAAAGGGCGTTAGCCAGATAATGGACATGAGGACAAGGATCACATAGAGCACAGTATTGGAAACGGTACTTTTCGCCCGGATTCCCATGTGAGATCGATTCCTGCTCATTACGAATAATCCTCCTCATTTCTGGTAGACGGGATCACGTTGTAGACGATCAGGGAAAGAACCGCGACAACAACGAAGATCATGATGGCAATCACGGCGGCCAGCTTATAGTTGCTGGTGGCGCCGGTGGTAATGTTGAACAGCCAGGTGATCAGAAGATCCGTAGTTGTGGCACTGCCGCCGCTGGTTACAAGATCCGGACTTGCCGGGCGGCCGCTGGTCAGCAGATAGATTACGTTGAAGTTGTTGATATTGCCGATGAACTGGGTCAGCAGGTAGGGACCCGTGACGAAGAGCATGTACGGAAGCGTGATCTTCATATACTGCTGCCAGACACTGGCACCGTCAATTTTAGACGACTCGTACAGATCCTGCGGAATATTCATCAGAATGCCGGTGCTCACCAGCATCAGATAGGGGATACCGACCCAGATGTTGATTACGATGACGAGAATTCGGGCGGAGGTGGTATTCTCCCAGAAGCGGATGGCCTGATCGATAAAGCCCAGCTTCAGGAGCATGGCATTCACGACGCCGTTGGTATCGAAGAGCTTGGAGACATACAGCAGGGAAATGAACTGAGGCACCGCGATGGTCAGAACCAGAATGCCGCGCCAGAGCTTTTTGAAATGGATTCCCTTTTTGTTGATGAGGATCGCCACCAGCATTCCCAGAAAATAATTGGTGAATGTGGCAAAGAACGCCCACATCAGCGTCCACGAAAGGATTTCGCCGAAGGTGTAGCTGAGGTTCGCGTCCGCACTGCTGGAGCTGATCAGCTCGTTGAAATTGCTCAGCCCCACCCATGTAAAGAGGTTGCTGTAGCCGTCGTGAGCGCCGTCATAGTTGGTGAAGGCAACGAGGATCATGAACAGAATCGGGATTATCGTGAAGACAAGGATGCCCGTGATGGGCAGTGCCAGCAGCGTCTTGTGGAACTGATCGTCCAGCACGGAACGAAGGTCGTCCTTTCCGCTTTTGAGCTTCTTGCCCGTGGCAAGGATCTCCTCCGAGATCCGGTTCTGCTTCACGTTCAGCCGCCATGTGTAGACAAAAGCGATGATGAAGAGAATGGTCAGGAGGCCGTACAGCAGAATTTTAAAAGAGTCGTCGCCGTTGACCCGGACGTAGGTGTCCAGCACCTCGTTGTATACCTCTCCGGGGGGCACATCGCCCAGCGTGCGGAACTTGCCCAGCCAGTAGCTGCCGGTTGTGACCATATATACGATGAACACAGATTCAAAGACAAGGAACAGCAGTCCCCGCAGCACCTGACCCCGGGCAATATTGCCGAAGCCCATCACAAGGTAGGATACCTTCGTTTTCCAGCTGCCCCTTGTAAAGGTGGTGGCGCAATCCGTCAGCTCGTTTCGGATGCCCCTGAAAGCGCCTGCGATCCCGTTCCCGACGGCTTTGACCAAAGAGGCCAGCCAGCCGGGGATGCCGAGAACGAACAGGACAATGTTGTACCACAGACGCTGAAACGTGTTCAGCCTGAGGTATTCCAGATCCGCCAGTTTCTTCATGATCAATCGGGATAAACCTGCGTTTATCCGCCTACCTCCATTCTTTTTGGATTTGGCTGCCTCCGGGAACCGTTTTTCGCTTTGGCGGGAAATGCTGCCCGCCCAAAAGCCGGTTGCGGAGGCGTCCATTTGTTTCCGGTGTTCCGCCCAAAAAGGAAGCCGGCGGTGCCGGGGCTCCTCCTTCTTCGGCGGGACACCGGGCCGGAACAGGGAGCACGCTCCGAATCCCGTCGGGACTCGGAAGGCAGCGGCAGAGGGACCTCAAAAGAGCCGCTCGGGCAAACCCGAGCGGCTCCCCCTCTCAGAACTCTATGTCACTGCGTTTGTGGATGGAAGCCTGCCTTATTCGGCGGGAACCAGTTCCACGGTGCCTTCTTCGCCGTTGAGGGTCAAACGGACTTTGTAGGTACCGGCGGTCTCGACCACGAAGTTATTGCCGTCGGTGCCGTAGGCAACGTCCCAGGCCTTGCCTTGACGAACCTTGAACTCAACGCCGGCATCCATCTGGTAGGCCTCATCGGTCAGCCAGCTGCCGTCGTCCTGCTTGGTCATGGGAAGATCCACGGACCAGCCGTCGCCGTTGATGGAGCCGATGACCGTAAAGGCCTCCCGCTCCTCGGCGGACATGGAGAACAGACCCTTAATGGAGGTCTCATAGCTCTCCAGCGCGGCCTTCAGCTCTTCGTCGGTGGTAGCCTCCTTGGCAGCGGTGGCATAAACCTTGGCGATATCCCACCAGGAGCCGTCAATCTGTCCCTGCGGCGTAGCATAGGCACTCTGAGCAGCCAGAGCGGCCAGAGCAGGATCACTGGCAACCTTTTCGGACTGCTGGGCAGCCTTGTTGGAGGGACCCCAGCCCACGGCGTCGAACCGGGCAAGCTGGCACTTCTCGTTGGTCAGGTACAGGGCAAGCTTCTGCAGAACGGCGGTCTTCACGGGATCAGTCTGGGGCTTGACACCCACCAGCTTGTTGCCGGAGAAGGAGCCAAGGTGGTAAGAGTTGCCGTCCACGGTGAAGCTGGGCAGATCGGTGCAGGCGTAGTTGTCGCCCAGAGCGGCCTTGGCGGCGCTGGTGCCCCAGGTGCCGACGATGACGACGGCGGCGGGGATGGCGGCGGAGAAGTCATCGGCAGAGCTGGAGCACTTGTAAGCGGTGGAGTTCAGCAGCTTCTTCATACCCTTCAGGGCGATAACGCCGTTGTCGGAATTGAAGTCGTCGTCAACGCTCTCGAAGCTCTTGCCGTCGGCGGACATGGTCCAGTTGGAGTGGCAGCCGGTAGCGAAGAAGAAGGCGACATTGTACCACGCGGAGGTCTCAAGCTCCATGGAGAAGCCGCGGCCGGCGGCCTCGCAGTCGGCAATGATGTCTTCCAGGCTGTCCACGTGCTCAGCGGGAATCACGCTGCTGTCGTAAATCATGAAGTAGCCATTATCGGAGGTCATGGGATAGCACCACATATCGGAGCCAACGGTGGCGGCCGCAACGGCGCCGCTGTCGTTCAGCTCGGTGACTTCCGCGGCAGCCTTGGTGCCAAGCTTGGTCAGGGCGCCGGCCTGCACCAGACGAGCCAGCTGATCCTGCGCGAAGCAGAACAGGTCGGCGCCGTCCTCGACGGAGGTGATCATCTGGGTGGCGGAGTCGAGCTCGGTGACGCCCTCAATGGTGGCGTTGATGACGATGCCGGGGTTCTCTTCCATAAAGTCCTTGATCTGCTGCTCGGTCAGTTCCTTTACACCGGCCATCTCGGAGACCCAGACGGTGATGTCATAGGTGCCGTCCAGAGAATCTGCCGCGGCAGCGGCGGTGGGGTTGGCAGCGGCGGTGGGGTTGGCGGCGGCGGTGCCGGCGGGGGTTGTGTTGCTGTTACCGCAGCCGGCAAACAGGCCAAGAACCATGCCGACAGTCAGAAGCAGCGCGAGAATCTTCTTCATTTTACATTTCCTCCTTGATATTATAAATTCGCTGGCTGATCCCGCAGACCGGAAAGCGCTTTCCATAGGACGAACGGAACGGGAGAATACCCGGGTATGTTACCGTGTCCTCCAATTGGAATCGTTTCCAGAAAGCCGGAAAAAAACGGGGGGAGTGCTTAGAGGATTATTTTCTTCACACTTCCCTTTAAAAAAAGAATACTCGATTTTTCGTAACAAGTCAACTGCGCAGTGTGCATAAAAAGTTGCATCAGAAATTGTTGAAACTGCCAATGTCCTGGGGAAATGCCGCCGGCAACGCCCTCCCATGCGCTTCCCGGCTTGATTTCTTTCCGGTTTTCTCTTGATTCCCCCGCCGTTTTTTTCTATAATACATTTGCCGCTTTCCGATTCTCCCCGTACCGGAAGCGGAAAGACTACCCGCGGCGGAAGTCCGCGGTATTTCCACAGGAAACCATCCGAAGTCTTCCCGTGCCCGCCATCCGCCCCTGTCTCGGCAGTTTCCGGTATTGGTCGGATGATCCATACAAAAACAAAAAACGGAGGAATTGTTATGTCTGCATCCTGGCTTCGTGACGCCGTATTTTATGAAATATATCCGCAGAGCTTCCGGGACTCCAACGGAGACGGCATCGGCGACCTTCCCGGCATCACCGAAAAGCTGCCCTACGTGAAGAGTCTCGGCTGCAACGCCCTGTGGATCAATCCCTGCTTTGACTCTCCCTTCAAGGATGCGGGCTACGACGTCCGGGACTATAAGAAGATTGCGCCCCGCTACGGCACCAACGAGGATATGGCGCAGCTGTGCCGCCGCGCCCACGCGCTGGGGATCCGGGTTCTGCTGGATCTGGTTCCCGGCCACACCAGTGAAGAACACGAATGGTTCCGCAAGAGCGGCGAGGCCGAGCCAAACGAATATTCCGGCCGGTACATCTGGACGGATCATGCCTTTGCCGGGGGCGACGGTATGCCCTTCATCGGCGGCGAATACCCTCGCAGCGCCACCTATATCATCAACTTCTTCAAATGTCAGCCCGCCCTGAACTACGGCTACCGGGAACGCCGGGAACGCTGGCAGCAGAGCATCACCAGTCCTGACGCCCTTGCAACCCGGGAGGCCATGAAGGATGTGATCCGGTTCTGGCTGGATCTGGGCTGCGACGGCTTCCGGGTGGATATGGCGGAGTCTCTCGTGAAGAATGACGGCACGGAAAAGCTTGCCACCATGGAGGTCTGGCGGGACATTCTGGGCGCCATTCACAAGGAATATCCGGATGCTGCCTTCGTTTCCGAGTGGAATCATCCGGACAAGGCTCTGCGCTGCGGCTTTGACATGGACTTTTATCTCAACTGGGACGGCAACGGCTACAGCACCATGATGCGGGACTACACCCTCCGGGACGGCTGCGGCAGCTACATCGGCAATACCGGCTTCTTCTCCCGGGATTCCGGCACCGACGTGAGCCGGTTCCTTGCGGACTACCTACCCCAATATCACGACAGCCGCGACCACGGCCTCTGGTGCTTCATTACCTGCAATCACGATACCCCCCGTCCCGCCGCGGGGCTGACAGACGCGGAACGGCGGCTGGCCTTTGCGTGGATCTTCACGATGCCCGGCGCTCCCTTCCTGTACTACGGCGATGAGCTGGGCATGGACTATCGGGTCATCCCCACCAAGGAGGGCGGCTACCACCGCACCGGTTCCCGGACGCCCATGCAGTGGGATGCAGGCCCCAACCTCGGATTCTCCGATGGCGCGGCAGAGGATTTGTACCTGCCCGTGGAAGCCGACGCGCGGCACACCGTGCAGGCGCAGGAGCCTGGCGAGAATTCCATGCTCTCCCATGTCAAGCGGCTGATTGCCCTGCGTCACGCCGAGCCGGAGCTTCAGAACTACAGCCCGTTTGCCGTCTATGCTGCCCGCGGCCGCCTGTTTGCCTACAAGCGGGGGAGTCTGCTGGTCGCCATGAACCCCGGCAGCGGTGAGGAGACCTGTCAGCTGGACGGAGCCTATATCCCCCTCTTCACCGTCGGAACCCCCGCCATGGAGGGAGATACGCTGCATTTGCCTGCCCAGAGCTTTATCGTGCTGAAGCCCAAGGAGAAAGCCGCCCCTGCTCACGCTTAGGAAGCCTCTGATACCAGGGAAGCTCTGAATAAATCGGCTGCTGCCGGAGCGCGGGCAGGGTCTGGCTGAAAACCGTCATCATGCCAAAACAGCGAGGAATTTCCGCCTGCTGTGCACCATTTTTCCTTGCAATACACAAAGTATTCCCGCGGAAAAATGGCTTCATCAGACGAAAAATCCCTCGCTGTTGGTCATATCCCCGGTTTTCAGATAGATCCTAGCCGGTTCGCCCGACAACTGCGTTTTTTTGACGTCCCTTGGGGCGCTTACATTGCTGCGCTTTTTCTGCCTCAGGGCTGCCTCCGGACCCATAATGATGTTTTACGGTACCCCTCTTTTACCCCGCCGCGTCCAGCATATTCTCGATAAAAATCCCATACCCCGTAGTCGGATCGTTCACCAGCACATGGGTCACGGCGCCTACCAGCTTACCGTCCTGAATAATCGGACTTCCGCTCACGAGTGATTGTCATTATGGACAACACGATATGTTTGTAATGCCTTTTCATTTGTACTGTTGAAAGCCGATTGCTTTCTTTTGCGCTGTATGGTAAAATATCCAAAGAAAAAGGTGTGTTTCGTTTCATGAGAATGGAGGATTTGCAAATGCTGATGAACAGCGGAGAGTACTTGGATTTGGTACAGAGTATCAAGCAGGAAATCCAAAGTGCGCAATATAGGGCAGTGCTGAATGTCAACAGGGATCTGATATGCCTGTACTACGATATTGGGTCAGCTATCAACGAGCATAAAACCTGGGGAAATAAATTTATTGAGAACCTTGCTACAGACATTAGGCTGGCATTCCCGGAAGCAAAAGGGTATTCGGTGCGAAATCTCAAGTATATGGCGAAATTTGCGACGACCTA
>OLWW01001450.1_pt1 | contig 10193 bp, 7 predicted proteins | sample 1673991 | NCBI WGS metagenome assembly OLWW01 (sample SAMEA103958136, study PRJEB25191) | human gut metagenome
CTGGCACCCCGACCGCACGCATATCGTCCTCCATTTGCCCCCATTCTTCCGGCGAAACCTTACCCTTCGCAACAAGACCCTTACGCACAGTCTCCGTGATTTTAAACGCGCGCGAGCGGTCCATCCCCTTGTGTATAAGGTACATCATAATGTTATCACGTGTTCCTATAACCTCGGAAATGGTGCAAATGCCCTTGTCGATAAGGTCCTTTGCGTTGCCGAGCCACACGTCCGTGCCGTGAGAAAGACCGGATATCTGCAACAGATCCGCAAAGTTTTTCGGCTTACAATCAACAAGCATATCCCGCACAAACTTTGTGCCGAACTCGGGTATGCAGAAGGTTCCTGTTTTAGAATCTATTTGCTCGGGAGTAACGCCGAGCGCCTCGGTTGAAACAAAAAGGCTGTAAACCGCAGGGTCGCTCATTGAAATATCGTTAACGGAAATTCCGCTGTACTCCTCAAGGTATTTATATGTAGTGGGCACAACGTGACCGAGCTCATCGAGCTTTAAAATAGTATCGTGAATAGAATGGAAATCAAAGTGGGTTGTAACAATGTCGGTATTAACATCGTCGGCAGGGTGCTGAACAGGACAGAAATCGTAAATTTCCTTATCTCTCGGCACAACAACCATTCCGGCTGGGTGCTGACCCGTGGTCTGCTTGATTTTCGAACCCTCCACAAGGCTTGCCAACCGCCCAAGCTCGGCATTGCTTAACACAATGCCCTTTTTCTCGGCATAAGCCTTTGCAAAACCGAATGCGGTTTTTTCGGCAATTGTGGAAATGGTGCCGGCTTTAAAAACGTTCTCGCTGCCAAAAAGCGTTTCTGTGTATTTTTGAACATCGTTTTGGAATTCATCGGAGAAGTTAAGGTCGATATCTGGAACCTTATCTCCCTTAAATCCCAAAAACGTTGCAAACGGTATATCGTGACCGTCGCGCAGATATTCCGCACCGCAAACGGGGCACTTTTTCTCGGGCAAATCAAACCCCGAGCCAACAGAGCCGTCGTCAAAAAATTCCGAATGGCGGCACTTTGGGCAAACGTAGTGCGGCGGCAACGGGTTAACCTCTGAAATGCCCGCCATTGTAGCGGCGAAGGAAGAACCGACGGAACCACGAGAGCCGACCAAATAGCCGTGCTCCTCGCTGTATGCCACAAGCTTTTGCGCGGTTACATACATTATCGAATAGCCGTTTTTAATAATTGAGGAAACCTCTTCATCGAGCCTTTCGGAAACAATTTTCGGAATAACGCCGTTCTCGCCGTAAATATTCATTGCTCTGTCCCAGCAAATTTTGTGCAGCAGCTCGTCCGACCCTTCGATAACGGGCGGATAGTTACCGTCGGGCACAGGGATAACGTCGCCGTCGACCATATCCGCGATTTTATTGGGATTATCGATAACAAATTCCTTTGCTCTTTCGCCGAAATAGCTGAAATCCTCAAGCATTTCGTCGGTCGTTTTAAGATAGAGAGGTGCTTGCAGGTCAAAATCCTCAAAGCCCTGACCGGCAAGCAGGATTTTTCTTATAATTTCATCTTCTTTTCTAAGAAAGTGCACGTCGCCCGTGGCAACAACAGGCTTGCCGAGTTCGTCTGCAATTTCCACTATCTTGCGGTTAAAATCTTTTATAACCTCAAGGCTTGTAACGTGGCGCAGGCGGTTAGGAATAACGTTGCCGTTCTTTTCAACCTTGTCGGGCTTAACGGAATCGCGCACCATAAACTCGTTGTTTCCGAGCGGCTGAATTTCAAGATAATCGTAATAGCTTGCAATTCTTATAAGCTCGTCGTGCGGAGCGCCGTCCACCACAGCGCGGTAAAGCTCGCCCGCTTCGCACGCACTGCCGAGGATAAGACCCTCGCGGTATTTATCTATATTGGTTTTTTTGGTAAGCGGTCTGCCCTTAAAATCCTCAAGATGAGCCTTTGAAACAAGCTTGTAAAGGTTCTTAAGACCTGTTAAATTCTTAACCAAAATTATTTGGTGATAGCGGTGCTTTGCCGCCTCTTTCGGGGTCATATTGTCGATATCGTTAAGCTCGTCGTTTACAAAATACGATTCAACGCCGTAAATTACCTTAAAATCGCCGCCGCCTTTTTTGATTTTTTTAACTGCCGCAGCCGCAGCGGGATATGCCTGCACAACGCCGTGGTCGGTTATGGCAACAGCCTTGTGACCCCACTTAAACGCCTGCTCAACAATCGAATCGCCCGAGCTTACCGCGTCCTTTGCCGACATATTGGTATGGCAGTGCAGCTCAACACGGCGCAGTCCCTCATGCTTATCGGTTTTTTGGTATTTTTGCAGCTCGGCAAGCGCTTTAACATCAACGATAAATTCCTTTGACCAGCTGTCGAATTTATAAATACCGTTAACAACAACGCACGCGCCGTTTTTAAGAAGAGAAAGCTCCTCAAACTGCTCGGGATTTAAAAACATTTTGGCTTTAATGGAGTTTGTATAGTCGCTGAAGCAGAAGTTGACTCCCTTGCGCGGTCCTCGCTGCGTGTTTATATCGCGCACTTCAAGACCGAACACCTCGCCCCAGCCGACAAAGTCACTTGTGGCATTCATATCGTCAAGCGGCATAACGTCAATAAGCCGTTTTACGTTTGTGTTTATTTTTTTGCCGAAAAACAGCCTTGCGGAATTAAGATAAACAGGCAGTCCGTCCTCGGGCGGCACTGTGGTGTCTATTTTGGCTTTAGGCGGCAGCGGACGCGGCGCCGCAGTTTTTTCCCTTTCCGCTTTTTGCACTGTCGGCTTGTGTGCCTGCGGTTTTGCGGCACTCGGTGCTGCCGGCTGTGCGCCGCCGAAGTCGGCGGACGTCATTGCAAAGGCTTTCGGCGGCTCGTTGACAATGTATTGCTGCTCAATTTCGTCGCGCTTGGTAACGCCGCAAAATTCAACATTGACTTTGCGCGAAAACCACTCTTTTGCCGCAGCGGAAAACCGCTTTGCGAATTCGGTTTTCTTTAGCGTATCAATACCGCCGTGCATAAGCTCGATTTTTAAATTATCGCCGTCGATAGTATATTTTGCGCCCTCCAAAAATCCGTTGATCTGACAGGTTTCTCCTTTAAGCTTTGCGGAAATATCCTCACAAGCCGCCTCGCAAAAGCATTGCGGCAAAAATACTGCATTAAACACAACGCCGGATAGCATAAGCACCGCACGCAGTGTGTCTGCGGCGGCATCTAAATTTGATCTTTTAATGTATGTATTAAAGGAAAGGTCGGCGCTCATTATTCTTGTTTCTTGGTCGATGGAGCACTCCGTGACCGCGCCGTCACCCAGCTCTTTAGTAAAGCTTTCCAAATATCCGCCGAAAAGCTCGGCAAATGTTGTGTTTATCATTTATTTTCAATCCCCGTAACAGTGTATCTTTTGTTTTGCAAACCCATAACGCCCTACCGATATGCGCTTAAAGCATCTCGATCTCTTTAAGCAGCTCGTCAAGCAATTTTTCCTCGGGCACTTTTTTAAAAATCTCACCCTTTTTAAAAATAAGACCGCAGCCGTCGCCGCCGGCAATGCCGATATCGGCTTCCCTTGCCTCGCCAGGACCGTTTACCACGCAGCCCATAACCGCAACGGTTATATCCTTTGTGCAGCCTGCAAGCGCTTCCTCAGCTTTTTTTGCAAGATTTATAAGGTCTATCTTTGTTCTGCCGCAGGTGGGACAGGAAACAAAGTGCACGCCGCCTTTTCTCATTCCGAGCGAGCGCAGCAGGTCGATGCCTGCCCTGACCTCTTTCACGGGTGCGTCTGTAAGCGACACTCTTATGGTATCGCCGATGCCGCTGAGCAGCAATCCGCCTATGCCTGCCGCCGATTTTAAAATGCCCATACGCTCGGTGCCTGCCTCGGTGACTCCTAAGTGCAGCGGATAATCGCACCTTTTTGCGGCAAAGCTGTAAGCTTCGAACATCTGCTTAACATCGGACGCTTTAAGAGAAAGCACAATATCGTGAAAATCGAATTTTTCCAAAAGCCTTGCGTGGTACATTCCGCTTTCAAATAAAGCCTCTGCAGTGGGTGCGCCGTATTTTTGCAGCACGCTTTTTTCCAAAGAGCCCGAATTTATGCCGATGCGAATGGGAATACCTCGGTTAGCGCAGCACACGGCAACCTTTTTAATGTTGTCCTCGCTGCCGATGTTGCCGGGGTTTATGCGAATTTTGTCAACTCCTGCCGACGCGCACTCAAGCGCCAAGCGATAGTCGAAATGTATATCCGCAACTATCGGTGCGTCAACGCTTTCTTTAAGCGCCGCTATCAGCTTTACCGACTCCTTATCGGGCACTGCCGCGCGGATAATATCGCAGCCTGCGTTTTGAAGCTCCAAAGCCTGTGCAACACCGGCTTTAATATCGTGCGCCGGCACATTAAGCATAGACTGCACGCTTATATCGGCGCCGCCGCCTATCTTAACGCCGCCTACGTTGACCTGCCTTGAAACACGTCTTTCCAAAACTCTTTCACCCCGCAAGAAATTATACATTATATGGTGCACCGTAATTGGGACACAGCAATTTTTTAACGCTTAAAAAAATCCGATAATATCCTTTAACGTGACCAGCGCCACAAAGCCCATCAGGATAATGAAACCCACGCCGTGCACTATCGCCTCGTATTTTTGCGGCACGGGTTTTCTTGCAATCATTTCAAAAAGCAGAAAAACAAGCCTGCCGCCGTCGAGAGCCGGTATCGGCAAAAGGTTGAAAATGCCGAGATTTATGGTAATTAAGCAAAGCATGGGAAGCAGTGAATCAAGCCCTATCTTAGTTGCCTGACCGAGCGCAGACGCCACACCGACAGGTCCCGACACCTGATTAAGCGAATACCTGCCGCCGATAAGGTCTATAAGCGAGAACCACACCGTCCTGCCGAACGACACGGTGTATTTAAACGACTGTGTTATATATGTTTTAAAATTGTTTTTGGCGTAATAAAAATTAAAATCCCTTGTTAAATAGCGTATGCCGTCCTGCTCCGTCAGCTTAAATTCAACGTTTTTAAGCAGCTGCTTTTCGCCGTTTCGCTTAACGGTGAGGTCTATTTTATTATCCTTAACCGCTGAAAACGCATATGCTATTTCGTTAGCGGTAAGGCAGCGTCTGCCGTCAACCGCCAAAATTTCGTCGCCCTCTTTAAGTCCGTAATTAACGCTTGTTGCGTCCTTTGAAAACGAGGCAACGGTGTTGGTTGCAATCGCCCCTGCCGGCGCAAAATATATAAGCACCAAAACAAAGCCGAAAATGATATTGAAAATCGCGCCTGCCGCAACAATTAAAAATCTGCGCCAAGCGGCTTTGTTGCAAAACGCGCGGCTGTCGTTGCTCGATTCGTCCTCACCCTCCATTGCGCAGTAGCCGCCGAAAGGAATCAGCCGCACGGAATAAAGGGTCTCCTTGCCCTGATGCTTAAAAAGCGTCGGGCCGAAACCCACGGAAAATTCATTAACACGAACTCCCAGCATTTTTGCAAAGATAAAATGACCGAATTCGTGAATTATAATCATCATCAAAAACAGCAGCACTGCCACGACATACGGCCAAACCGTGCCGAAAACCGAGGCTGCGCTTGCCAAAAAGTTTGGTTGAATAATGCTCACCGCCTTAAAATTTATAAAACGCTGTCCAAAACAAAAGCTCTTGCCGCTTTATCAGCCGCAAAAACGTCGTCTACACTGTAGCTTTTAACCGCCGCCTGATTATCAACGGCACAGCTCACAAGCTCGCCTATCTGCAAAAATTTAAGTTTACCGTCAAGAAAAAGCTTAACCGCCGCCTCGCCTGCGCCGTTTGCGGCAGCGGTTTTAAGACCTCGGCTTTCGGCGGCTTTCAGGCAAGCCGCAAGGCACAAAAACGTGTCGGTATCGGGTTTTTCAAATGTGAGAGAGCCGATTTGCGTAAGGCTTAAACGCTTGCACGGGCAGCTTAATCTTTCGGGATACGTTAAAGCATACTGTATAGGCAACCGCATATCCGGTGTGCCGAGCTGCGCGATAACCGCGCCGTCCGCCGTCTCAACTGCCGAATGAACAATGCTTTGGCGGTGCACAAGAATCTCAATATCCTTTGCCGAAACGCCGAACAGGTGCATTGCCTCTATCACTTCAAGCCCCTTGTTCATCATCGTGGCGGAGTCCACCGTTATTTTGGCTCCCATATCCCAATTGGGGTGATTGAGAGCGTCGGCAACCGTTGCATTTTCAAGCTCTTCTTTCGTTTTGCCGAAAAACGGACCGCCTGAAGCTGTCAGCAATATTTTTGAAACAGCGCCTTCGGGTATTCCCTGAAGGCACTGAAAAATTGCCGAGTGCTCGCTGTCAACAGGCAATATGGATACATTGTTTTTGCGCGCACTCTCCATAACGATATCGCCTGCGCACACAAGCGATTCCTTGTTTGCAAGCGCTAAAGTGTTGCCGCTGCCGATTGCGGCAAGCGTGGATTTAAGCCCCGCAATGCCGACGATGGCATTAAGCACTGCGTCGCAGCTTTCGGCGGCAAGCTCTTCTGCTGCCGATTCACCGCCTGTTACCTTTATATCGGTATCGGCAAGCGAAACTTTAAGCTGCTTTGCAAGCCTTTCATCGCTCAAAGCCACAGTGCTCGGTTTAAATTCCCTTGCCTGCGCTTCCAAAAGCTCGGCATTTTTGCCTGCGGCAAGAGCCTTTATTTTTATTCCGTGTGCACGCGCCACGTCCAAGGCCTGCGTGCCTATCGACCCTGTTGATCCGAGCAGAGTTATTGTTTTTTCAATTATATCATTTCTCATAATTTAAAAATTACCCACCGATTAAATTATCTTTGCAATTATCAGGTAAGAAAGAAAGCACGGCGCAACAAGCAAAACACTGTCGAATCTGTCCATAACGCCGCCGTGACCCGGCATAATGTTGCCGAAATCCTTAATTCCGCAGCCGCGCTTAATCTGCGATGTAAGCAGATCGCCCATCATTCCCACAACAGAGAAGATGACAGCTGCCAATACCACGGCACCGTAGTTCACTTTAACGGTGCTTTGATAAAAAGCGCACACAAGCAGCGACAGCAAAACGCTTCCCAAAATGCCGCAAGCCGCACCCTCAACCGTCTTTTTAGGGCTGATCTCCGGCGCTAATTTATGCTTGCCGAAAAACATGCCGCCGAAATACGCCGCGGTGTCGCAGCCCCAAGCAAAAACAAGAGCAAGCACAAAATAAAACTGCTTTGCGCCGTGCACTGCGAAAAGCTTGAAAAGCGAGGTGAAACAAATTGAAAGCAGCACAGGCACAGCCGCTGCCGAAAACAGCGTGAGCGCGTCAACCTCTCTGTGAAAAACGATTGTTAAAAACGTTAGCACAAGGTAATATATCAAAATAACGTATCCACCGGTAAAATTAACGATTCCGCCGATGAAAAACGGTGCTGCAAGGCTGTATGCAAGCGCCGCGATAAGCACTGCCGGACATTTTACAAAGCTTGTGTTTCTAAGCATCTCATAGCTGCCGATTGCCGTGAGCAACGCCATTGCGCCGCACATAACTGCGGCATTACGAACACCGATCGCTATCACCGCAATCAGCAAAGCAATACCGACTGCGCCCGAAATTATTCTTGTTTTCATAAATTTTTGCACCCCCGAAACCGAGCTGCCGATTAGGCGACTTTTATAAAACTCATTGCCGAAAAAGCGGCGCTAAACGCCGCCGAAACGCCTGTTTCTGTGGCGATATTCCGCAATTGCCTTTTCAAGATGCTTCGGTTTAAAATCGGGCCACAGTATATCGGAATACCAAAGCTCGGCATATGCCGACTGCCAGATAAGATAATTTGAAATCCTGTATTCACCGCTCGGTCGGATTATCATATCGGGGTCGGGCTGACCGCTTGTGTAAAGATTATCCGAAACAGTCTGCTCCGTGATATCGTCGGGTGAAAGCCTGCCGTTTTGCACGTCACGCGCGATCTTCTTAACAGCGGAAACGATCTCGTCCCTGCCGCCGTAGTTAAGCGCGATGTTGAGGTTCATTCCCGTTGCATTTGCCGATTCCTCTTCCGACTCGTGTATCAGCTTTATTATATCGGGCGCCAGCACACCGATATCGCCGATAAACTTAACCCTTATGTTTTCGTCCTTGAAGTTTTTTGCGTCCTTAAGATAATCGCGCAAAAGCTCCATTATGTTGTCAACTTCCTCTTTCGGCCGTTTCCAATTCTCGGTTGAAAAGGCATACACCGTCATATATTTAAGACCGATTTTATTGCCGTACCTCGCAATTGCCTTGAACGTTGAAGCGCCTGCGGCGTGACCTGCCGAGCGCGGAAGACCGCGTCGCTTTGCCCACCTGCCGTTGCCGTCCATGATAATGGCAATATGCTGCGGCATAGGTCCCAACTCCGCCGTTTCGTGTTTTTTGAAAAGCGACATCAGCCGCACGCTCCTTTTCGTTTGCCCTGTTTTCCGCAAAAGCCTATCTGCTTTTTAATCTCCAACAGGGCTGCAAAAAACTTGTGTTTTTTTACAGCCCTTTTTTAATGTCAGATAGCCAAGATTTCCTTTTCTTTGTCGGCAGTCATCTTATCGATCTCCGCCACAAATTTATCTGTGCTTTTTTGAATTTTCTTTTCGCCGTCCGCCTGCTCGTCTTCCGTTATCTCGTTTTTCTTTTTAAGAGCCTTTACACCGTCAATACCGTCGCGGCGGCAGTTACGCACGGCGATTTTTGCCTCCTCCGCAAGCTTTTTAACCTCTTTTGCAAGCTCGCGGCGACGCTCCTCGGTAAGCGGCGGGAAATTAAGTCTTATAACATCGCCGTCGTTTTGCGGATTTATGCCGAGGTCTGACGATTGAATTGCTTTTTCAATTTCCTTTAAAGTTGTTTTGTCCCAAGGCTGAATCTGAAGTGTGCGCGGATCGGGTGTTGAAATTGCCGCCATTTGCTGAATAGGGGTAGGTGTGCCGTAATATTCCACCTGGATTTTATCAAGCACCGAGGCGTTTGCACGACCTGCGCGGATTGTTTTAAAGTTGCGGTCGAGCGACTCCAAGCACTTGTTCATACGCTCTTCCATTTTAGAAATAACCTGTTTCATAATATGTCCCTCCGTGAAGTTTTATTTTACGATTGTGCCGATATTCTCGCCCTTGACCGCGCGAACGATATTCTCGGGGTCGTTGAGGTTGAATACCAGAATCGGAAGCTTGTTGTCCATACAAAGCGACGCCGCGGTGCTGTCCATAACGTGCAGCTCCTTGCTCAAAACGTCCATAAATGAAAGACTGTCGTACTTTTTGGCATCGGGGTTTGTTTTGGGGTCGCTGTCGTAAACGCCGTCAACATTTGTTGCTTTAAAGATTATATCGGCGTCGATCTCCGCCGCGCGAAGTGCCGCTCCCGTGTCTGTTGAAAAGAAGGGATTGCCCGTGCCGCAGCCGAAAATGACCACTCTGCCCTTTTCAAGATGGCGCACAGCCTTGTTGCGAATGTAGGGCTCGGCAATTTCACGCATTGCAATGCCGGTTTGCACCCTTACATTAAGACCTGCTTTTTCAAGTCCGTCGGCAAGTCCGAGCGAATTTATAACCGTTGCAAGCATTCCCATATGGTCAGCTCTTGTGCGGTCCATTTCGCCGCTTGAGCGACCGCGCCAAAAGTTGCCGCCGCCGACAACGATTGCCACCTGGGTGCCCATATCCACAACCTTTTTAATGCTTTTGGCAATAGTCATAACGGTATCGAAATCAATGCCGGTTTTGCCGCCTCCGGCAAGCACCTCTCCGCTTAGCTTTAATAAAATTCGATTATAAACAGGTTTCATTTTCTTGCTCCTTTAAGACTGTCGGCAATGGCTTTTGCATTTTTAAATCAAGCTGTGCAAAGCCTTGATTTTCTGCTGTGGCAATGCCGATATTTTTATCACATCTATTTTACCTTAAACCGCCCGATATGTCAACGCATTACTTTCAATTTATATGCCGTTTATTTTTGTTTTTTACTTTCACTTATCTTCTATTTCGTTTTTTTCGTATCTTTCCGTGATATTCCCACCATGTTTTGTTTGAGGTACACCAGCGGATTACACTGTCCGGAAGGCTTTTGTATCGTTTTCCGAGGAAGTATCCCACATATTTGAATCCGCTTTGAAAGAATAACGTGACGAGCAGCCACGGCTTATGAATTTTGCAG
>OLWW01001467.1_pt1 | contig 10130 bp, 8 predicted proteins | sample 1673991 | NCBI WGS metagenome assembly OLWW01 (sample SAMEA103958136, study PRJEB25191) | human gut metagenome
GGGTCTAAGGGGGATACTCTCTTTCGAGAAAGAGAGTATCCCCCTTTTTATGCACTCCTGCGCGGCGTGGAAATTCCTCGCCGCTCTGCGAGCGGCATTATTCTTTATTCGCTTCGGGATCGCCCGCCAGCGAATCGAGATACAGATACAGCGGCATCAGCTCGCGGAAGCCCGCGAGGACTTCGTCTTTGAGCTCCGGCGTGAACAGCACGCCTTCGGGATTGTCGTCATAGCCGACGGCGATATTTTTCGCGTTGTACCACGGGTTCAGAAGCTTGCCGACGTCGCCCTTCGGGCGCTTGAACTGCTCGCCGGAGAGCGTGAAGCGGGATTTATTCAGCTTGCGCACGAGCTTTTCAAACCTTTTGGGGTCAGTCTCGATGCGGCGGCGGAGCTTGGCCATCGTGGCGGGGGAGGCGTCCCAGCAGCCGCAGCCATAGCTGAAGTAGTTCGGTGCGAGCTCGAAATACAGCGCGGGGACGCCCTCGAAGCGATCGTGCGGGCGCTCGATCGTGAACCACAGGTGGTCCTTATATGGGCCGCGGCCAAAGAGACGGCGAGCGTCGCGGTAGATGCGGCAGACGTGCAGCTTGAGCGACTGCTTGGGATATTCTGCGGCGATCGCGTCGAACAGTTCGCTGCCGAGCTCGCGCATCGGCCGGTCAACGAGCGCGAGGAACTGCTCTTTTCGCGGCAGGAACCACTCGCGGTTGTTGTTGAATTTGATGCCACAGAGGAACTCGACGGCCTCGGGCGTAAAACCTTGAAACATGATCCACCTCAAAGAAAAATTTGCAACGATGGCAGTATACCACCGAAAACGCGAAAAAAACAAGAGGGATCTCGCACCAGATCCCTCTTGTCTCAGAGGAGCACCGTCCTGTTTTTACCCAAAAACAGGAACAGAAAAAAGCAAAGTTACTTTGTGGCGTGGTCGACCGAGTACATGTGCTCGATGAGGTCGAGCACCTTGTTGGAGTAGCCGATCTCGTTGTCGTACCAGCTCACGACCTTGACGAACGTATCCGTCAGGGCGATACCGGCCTTGGCGTCGAAGATGGACGTGCGCGTATCGCCGAGGAAGTCGGAGGAAACGACCTGCTCGTCGGTGTAGCCGAGGATGCCCTTGAGCTCGCCCTCGCTGGCCTTCTTCATGGCCGCGCAGATCTCATCGTAGGTGGCGGGCTTTTCAAGGTTGACGGTCAGGTCGACGACGGAGACATCCAGCGTGGGAACGCGCATGGACATACCGGTCAGCTTGCCGTTGAGCGAGGGGATGACTTTGCCGACGGCCTTGGCGGCGCCGGTGGAGGAGGGGATGATGTTGCCCGTGGCCGCGCGGCCGCCGCGCCAGTCCTTCAGGGACGGGCCGTCCACGGTCTTCTGCGTGGCGGTGACGGAGTGCACGGTGGTCATCAGGCCATCCTTGATGCCGAAGCAGTCGTTCAGGACCTTGGCGATGGGGGCCAGACAGTTCGTGGTGCACGAGGCGTTGGAGACGAACTGCATGTCGCTCGTGTAGGAATCGAGGTTGACGCCGCAGACGAACATCGGCGTGTCATCCTTGGACGGGGCGGACATGACGACCTTCTTCGCGCCGGCGTCGATGTGCGCCTGCGCCTTTTCCTTCGTCAGGAACAGGCCCGTGGATTCGACGACGTACTCCGCGCCGATCTTACCCCAGGGCAGATCCGCGGGGTTGCGCTCGGCGAAGACGGGGATCTCGCGGCCGTTGACCACGATGCCGTAATCGTTGCTCTTCACATCGGCGGCGAATCTGCCGTGCATAGTATCGTATTTCAACATGTAGGCCAGATAATCGGCGGGGCAGAGGTCATTGATGCCCACGATCTCGATCTCAGGATGGTTCAGGCTTGCGCGAAAGACCATACGGCCAATGCGGCCAAAGCCGTTAATACCGACCTTAATACTCATAAAACTTACTTCCTTCCTGTTTATCGGAATATATCGAATGTTTGGTACATTTAGATATTATATAGCAGTAGTTTCGTTTTGCAAGTCCTTTTTTGCAAAAATTCTGTTTTTTTCATAATTTCCACAAATTCCTTGCTTTTTGACCGAAATTTTGCTACCCTCATACTACAACGCTGTACAACAAAACGTTCTAAGCGTGAGCTTATCGCGAAAACACCAATTCTTTCCGCGCAAACTCCGCCTCCCTGCGGTGAATGCTACCGGTAGGAGAACTTTTATTAGGAGACGCTATGCGGGATTATACTGAAGAAGAACTGAAAATGCTGTCGGATGTGCTGCCGAATATTGCACTGCAGCTGCGCACCTCGCTTTCGACGATCTACATGGCGGTCGACCGCATGGCACCGCAGGAGACGCGGGAGAAGGACCCGAAGACTGACCGCACCGCCGCGGCATTTTACCAGAGCTATTACCAGCTCTACCGCGTCATCAGCAATCTGACCGACGCGGGGAACCTGTTTGAGCGCAAACGCTTCGAGCTCTACGATGACGATATTGTCGGCGTCTGCCGCAGCGTGTGCGCCGAGGTGGACTTCCTTTTTGCGCAGTGCGGCGTGGAGCTCGACTTCCTCGCCGACCGCGACAGCCGCATCATCGCCCTCGACGCTGAGGCCATCCGCAAGCTACTGCTGAATCTCCTCTCCAACGCGCTTAAATTTACGCCCAAGGGTGGCAGTGTCCGCGTGCGTGTGAAAACGGAGGGGAGATTTGTCAAGATCACCGTGGCGGACACGGGAAAGGGCATGGACAGCGACACGCTGGCCCATTTGTTCGACCGCTTTATGGACGGCGGGCAGAACCCCATGCCGCCGCGCGGCTTAGGGCTCGGCCTTCCCATCTGCCAGCGCATTGCGCAGGGCCATGGGGGCATGATCGTCGCGCAGTCGGAGGAGGGGAAGGGCTCGCTCTTCACCGTCTCGCTCCCTGCGGTAAAGGCCGGGCGCGTACAGCTCAAGGACCGCGGCAGCGACTACGCCGGCGGCTTCAACCGCACGCTCGTGGAGATGTCCGACGCGCTTTCGAGCGAGGCATTTCTGCAAAAGTATCTGGATTAAGGGACACAGATGAAGAAAAAAGTTTTGATCGCCATGAGCGGCGGCGTGGATTCCTCCGCCGCTGCGCTTTTGCTGCAAAAGCAGGGCTACGAGTGCGCGGGCGCGACGCTGTCGCTCTGCGGCAACGAGACGGACGGCGCGAAGCGTATTGCCGACGGTCTCGGTATGCCGTTTTACATCTTCGACGAGCACGAGCTTTTTGCGCGCGAGGTGATGGATCACTTCGTCAGCGAGTACCGCGCGGGCCGCACGCCGAATCCGTGCATCGACTGCAACCGCTGCCTCAAATTCGGTGCATTTTTGGACCGCGCGCTGGAGATGGGCTTTGACTACATCGCGACGGGGCACTATGCCCGCGTCGGCTATGACGAAGCGAGCGGACGTTACCGGCTGCTGCGCGGCGAGAGCCGCGCGAAGGACCAGAGCTACGTGCTCTATCAGCTCACGCAGGAGCAGCTCTCGCATCTGCTGCTGCCGGTCGGCAGCTTTGAAAAGCCGGAAATTCGAGAGCAGGCGGAGGAGGCGGGCCTTGCAAACGCCCATCAGGCCGATTCACAGGACATCTGCTTCATCCCCGACGGGGACTATGTGCGCTTTCTGCGCGACTATGGCGGCGTGACGCCGCAGCCCGGCGACTTTGTCGACGAAACGGGCCGCGTGCTCGGCCGCCACCGCGGTTTGGAGTGCTACACGGCGGGTCAGCGCAAGGGCCTCGGCGTGAGCGCGGACCGCCCGCTCTATGTGATATCCAAAAATGCCGAAAATAATACCGTGCTGCTCGGCGACAACGAGGAACTGTTTTCCGCAGCGCTGCTCGCCTCGCGCGTGAACTGGATCGCGGGGGAGACACCTGCGGAAAAAGTCTATTGCACCGCCAAAACGCGCTACAGCCAGAAAGAGTGCGACGCCGTCGTCACACCGCTGGAAGGAGGCTGCGCGCACGTCGAGCTCCTCACGCCCCAGCGCGCCGTCACGGCAGGACAGGCCGTCGTCTTCTATGATGGCGAAGAGGTCCTCGGCGGCGGCACGATCGAAAAGGCGTTATAAAAGTGGGAAAAGGCTCCGCGAAAGCGGAGCCTTTTGGCATATTATCGTTCGCTGACATGCGCCTCGCTGCCGAAGATCATGTCGTCCACGTCGCCATGACGGATGTTGTCTTTTTCCTTCATTGTACTATTCCTTTCAGCTTTTCTCTCACCTGGCTATTATATGCGCGAGCAAACGAAAAGTTGTACGAAAAAGGGCAATGGGAATAAAAGGCGTCGCAGACTTTCACGTCCGCAGACGCGAAATGATCTTAATCGCAAATTCCGACGTCACCGTCGCGGCATTACGATTCCCGCGCCCGTTCGGGCGCGCCAATCGTGCCACTTCCTCGAAACCGGCTCGCTTCATCCGCCACTGGCGGCGCTTCGCCGATTTCCATGTGCGTCAGAAAAAACGCCTTTCAGCCCGCAAACGTGCGCGCCTTCGGCGCGTGCGCTGCCGCGGGCTGCAATCCCCCTCAAAAAGCGGCTCTGCCGCTTTTTTTGAAGTTAATAGCGATGGTTTAGGATCTCCACCACGTCCGCCAGCGCGCCGTCCTTGCAGTGGCAGACGATGTGCGCACCCCATTCCTTGACCTCGGGGATGGCGTTTTCGGGCGCGAAGCCGATCTCGGAGACCTCGAGCATCGGAATGTCGTTGTTGTGGTCGCCGATGCAGTAGATGTCCTTGCGCGCAACGCCGAGGAGCTTGGCAAGCTTTAAGATCATGCCGCCCTTCGTCGCGCCGCGGCGCGTCAGCTCAAGCAGGTGATCGCTCGAAAAGATGAGCTCGTAGCGTTTTCCCCACTCCTGAGAGACGATGAAGTCGCGCACTTGCTCCAGAAGCGGCTTTTCCTCTTCAAAGAGCAGCTTGATGATCGGCAGGTCCACCTCGCGGAAGGCCTTGACCTCCTCGGTCTTCGCGCGCGTCAGGTGCTCGTGGTTGCGTGTGTAGTCGTTCGGGTGCAGGACGTGGATGCGGCGGTCGTCGTGGTAGATCTCGAAGCACAGGCCGGGGAAGCGCGCGAGCAGCGCGTCGACGTGATCGTAGATGTCCGCGTCTAAAAACGCGGTCTCCACATAGCAGTCCTTGTTGAAGTCATAGATGGCCGCGCCGTTGGCGATGACGCAGGGGGCGTTGCAGGGCAGATCCTTGGCGTAGCGGGCAAAGGCGGGCAGCGCGCGGCCGGTGGAGATCGAAAAATAGCCGCCGTTTTGAATGAAATACTCAACTGCCTCGCGGTTGCGCGCGCTCATCGGCGGGATGTCCTCGCCGCGCTCCAGCGCGCCCTGCGTATAGACGAGCGTGTTGTCAAAGTCGCTGGCGAGCAGCACCTTGTTGAATTTCAGCATGATGGATCCTCTCTTCTTTTCTCGTTGTTTTTCGACGAAAGTATACCACGGCGCGGGAGAAATGAAAAGGGATGTTTTGCGTAAAGATATCAGCCGATGATGCCGAATTTTCCTTTGATAAAATGACGGTAGTCGGGCTGCTTTTCGGCATTTTCGTATTCATGTTTCATGGTTTGCCATATCCAGGCGCGGAACGGATCGCCGGTCTGCGCATAGTGCAGAATGCGCAGCAGCCCCTCCCGCTCTGCGCGGAGAATGGCCTCATAGGCATCGGGGACGAACTCGCACGAGACGACTGCTGCCGCCTCTTCGGACGTGACCGCGAACGGCACGTCGGAAACAGGGGCGGTATTTGCCGGTTCCGCACCGTAGATATAGCCGGAGACGCCGGCATAGGTCTCCTCCAGTGCGTTGGGGTAGTATTCCTCCAGCCGCTGCACGCCGTCTAAGTCGAAGCTGTAAGGCCCCCATTTTTCCCACCGGCCCGTGTGGACAAAGCCGGTGTCGCGGCAGTATTTTTCAACGGCATTGCTCAGATAGACCAGCACATTTTCCCGTTTCTTCGAAAAATAAACGAGCGGGTGGCCATGGTTGGAGACGTGCGGCGTGAGGACGGTGAGACCGCTGGTGGGGGAGGCATGGTACAGCATGGAAGCAATTCCTTTCCGCCTTTTGGCAAAACCGCCGCGAAACAACTGTGCTTCGCGGCGGTTCTATTTCTTGTTTACGCTTCGCTCTTCGGCGCGGGATTTTCGCCGCCCTGACCGCCACTTCTGCGGCGGCCTCTGCCGCCGCGGTGGCTGCGGCGGCGCGGCTTGTTCTCGCCGCCCTCAATCGCGCCCTCGGCTTTCGGCGGGCGGGGCGGACGCGGGGCTTTCGGCGCGTCGGGAGTTTCGCTGTTCGGCTTGCTCTGGCGCGGGGCGCGGCGCTCGCCGTTCTTGCCGGGATTGCGGGGCGGACGTTCGCTGCTCGGCTTATCGCCGCGCGCGGGGCGTTCGCTTCGCTTTTCGGCGGGCTTGTCGCCACCCTTTTGGGGCGTGTTTTCACTCTTCGGCGCGGCGGACTTCTCGCCGCCTTCACCGCTGCCCTTGCCGCGGCCTCTGCCGCCGCGATGCCCGCGGCCGCTGCGGCGGGAACGGCGCTTTTCCGTCTCATCCTCGTCAGCGGCGGGGGCGTCCGCTTTTGCGACGGGGGCCGTCCACTGTTCGGGCGGCACGATGGGCTTGGCAGACGAGAAGAAGTTCAGCGTCAGCTGCGGCTCATCCTCCGGCGGCTCCTGATAGCGCTCGGGGAGCGTCGTGGGGAGCTCGATGCCGTCGCGCGAGCCCTTGCCGTTGCGCAGCACATGAATTTCGCAGGTGCGGTAGCGCTTGGGGCTCTCGTTCTGCCCGTCGAGACGCACGAGCACCTGCTCGCGCAGAATGTCGACCGAGCTCACGTTGCCAAGGCCGTCGGGCGTTGCGACAAACGAATCCTGCTTCGGGCAGCGGCGCATCGCGTCCTCGTAGGCGTTCTGCTCGTATTTGAGGCAGCACATGAGCCTGCCGCACGTGCCGGAGATCTTCGTCGGGTTCAGGCTCAGATTCTGCGTCTTGGCCATCTTGATCGAAACGGGGACGAAGTCGTCCAAAAACTGCGAGCAGCAGAAAGGCCGACCGCAGATGCCGAGGCCGCCGAGCATCTTCGCCTCGTCGCGCACGCCGATCTGCCGCAGCTCGATGCGGGCACGGAACACACCGGCTAAGTCGCGCACGAGCTCGCGGAAGTCCACGCGCCCATCGGACGTGAAGAAAAAGATGATCTTGCTGCCGTCGAAGTTGCTCTCCACGCGCACGAGCTTCATGTCGAGCCCGCGCTCGGCGATCTTCTTCTGGCAGACCTCGAAGGCGTTCTTTTCGCGCGTTTTGTTGTAGGCGTAGGTGCGGTCATCGTTCTCCGTCGCCACGCGCACGAGCGGGCGCAGCGGTTGGACGACGGAATCGTCCTCCACCTCATGGTTGCCCGAGACGCACTGGGCGTACTCGAGCCCCTGCGCGGTCTCGACGATGACGAACTGGTTGGGTTCGACCGTGATGCCGTGCGGGTCAAAATAATATTCCTTGCATCCGCCGCGGAAGCGGACTCCGATCACTTCTGTCAAAGGGTTTCCTCCAATTCAACGGCGAAGCCGCCCAGCGTGGGCCCGACGCCGACGTTATAGGTGCATTTATTGCGGTAGTCCTGCAATAAATCTATTGTGCCGAGTAATTTGGCTTTTGTCAAGCGCGAAGCCAGTGACCGCGCGATGCGAAGATCCCTCTCCGGTACGCTCACGCCGTACTGCCCCAGCAGGGCGGACGAGAGCAGAAGCCGCGTCCCCTCGAAAAGCGAGGACAGGTCGTCGCGCGTGACCTTCTGCGTTTCGAGCTTTGCGAGGAATGCCGCGCGGGACGCGCGCGACCCCTCGGCGATGAGCCGCGCGAGCTCGAGCGCGCGCTCGTCAGGCGCGCCGCCCTCTTCGACGGTGGGGGAGAGCTTGACCTCCACGCAGCGCGAGCGGATGGTCTGGAGCAGAACCGCCGGATTTTCCGCGCAGAAGAAGAACGCTGCGTAAGCGGGCCCCTCCTCCACGAGCTTCAAAAGCACGTTCTGGTCCTTTTCCGTCAGGATGGTGCAGTCCTCGAAAATGTAGACCTTGCGCGCGCCCTCGTTCGGGCGGATGAACGCGTCGGCGCGCATCGCGCGCACCGTGTCGATCGAGAGCTCCTTGTGCTCTGCGTCGCGCACGAACGTGACGTCGGGGTGGATGTCCTGCATCACCTTGCGGCAGGCAGGGCAGGCGAGGCAGGGCTTGCTTTCCGCTGTGCACTCCATCGCCGCGGCGGCATAGCGCGCAGCGCTCACGCGGTCGCCGCTGCCGCTGAAAATGAGTGCGTGCGACAGTGCGCCGCGCTTTGCCGCGGCGCGAAGACGCGCCGCCGTATCGGTTTTTGCAAAATCCAAAAGCTCCATTGCCCGCTCCATGCTCTGTACTCTGCGCGCATTTTCAGCGCAAATTTAAAAATAGTATATCGCAAAAGTGCGGCGCTTGCAAGAAAATCCGCGCCCCGCGACGGAAAAACAGAACGATTTTGCGCCAAATTGCGTTTTGTGGGAGAAAAAATGCGGAAAGTCGACAAAAATTTCACAACTTGTTATTGAAAGTCGGGGATTTTCTGTCTATAATAATATGGCTTGATAATGATCACACAGCGATACATTTTTAATGGAGGAAAACCAATGAGCAAAAAGTATGTCTACCTGTTCTCGGAAGGCAACGCTACCATGCGTGAGCTTCTGGGCGGCAAGGGCGCGAACCTGGCCGAGATGACCAACATCGGTCTGCCCGTGCCCCAGGGCTTCACCATCACGACCGAAGCCTGCACCCAGTATTACGAGGACGGCCGCAAGATCAACGACGAGATCATGGCAGAGATCATGGAATACGTCGCGAAGATGGAAGAGATGAACGGCAAGAAGTTCGGCGATCTGAAGAACCCCCTGCTCGTCTCCGTCCGTTCCGGCGCGCGCGCTTCCATGCCCGGCATGATGGATACCATCCTGAACCTCGGTCTCAACGACGACGTCGTCGCCGCCATGATCGCGGGCAACCCCGACCCCAACTTCGAGCGTTTCGTTTACGACTCCTATCGCCGCTTCATCCAGATGTTCTCCGACGTCGTTATGGAAGTCGGCAAGAAGTATTTTGAGCAGCTCATCGACGCGATGAAGGAAAAGCGCGGCGTCAAGCTCGACATCGAGCTCACCGCAGCCGACCTCAAGGAACTCGCCGAGCAGTTCAAGGCCGAGTACAAGCAGCAGATCGGCGAGGACTTCCCCTCCGACCCCAAGACCCAGCTGTACGAAGCCATCCGCGCCGTGTTCCGCTCCTGGGACAACCCGCGCGCGAACGTCTATCGCCGCGACAACGACATCCCCTATTCCTGGGGCACTGCCGTCAACGTCATGCCGATGGTCTTCGGCAACCTGAACGACAACTCCGGTACCGGCGTCGCCTTCACCCGTGACCCCGCCACCGGCGAGAAGAAGCTCATGGGCGAGTTCCTGACCAACGCTCAGGGCGAGGACGTCGTCGCCGGCGTCCGCACCCCGATGCCCATCTCCCAGATGGAAGAGAAGTTCCCCCAGGCTTACGCCGACTTCGTCAAGGTCTGCGACCTGCTCGAGGATCACTACCGCGACATGCAGGACATGGAGTTCACCGTCGAGAACGGCAAGCTCTATATGCTCCAGTGCCGCAGCGGTAAGCGCACCGCGCAGGCTGCTCTCAAGATCGCCTGTGACCTCGTGGACGAGGGCATGATCGACGAGAAGAAGGCCGTCTCCATGATCGACCCGCGCAACCTCGACACCCTGCTCCATCCCCAGTTCGATGCGGCTGTCCTCAAGAAGGCTCCCGCCATCGCCAAGGCTCTGCCCGCCTCCCCCGGCGCCGCCTGCGGCAAGATCGTCTTCTCCGCTGAGGATGCCAAAGAGTGGAAGGAGCGTGGCGAGAAGGTCGTTCTCGTCCGTCTCGAGACCTCTCCGGAGGATATCGAGGGCATGAAGGCCTCCCAGGGCATCCTGACCGTCCGCGGCGGTATGACCAGCCACGCTGCTGTTGTCGCCCGCGGCATGGGCACCTGCTGCGTCTCCGGCTGCGGCAACGACAATGACGTGAAGA
>OLWW01001480.1_pt1 | contig 10064 bp, 10 predicted proteins | sample 1673991 | NCBI WGS metagenome assembly OLWW01 (sample SAMEA103958136, study PRJEB25191) | human gut metagenome
GGCGAAACGCCATATCACTGGGCAATGGCTGCCGCCCTTAACCTGCTAAGGGCTTTGCCCCTTAACCCCAGCAAGATGCTGCCGCTCTTTGCAATCTGGGCACAAAGGACTTCCAGCCCTCTGTACTCCCAGCAGACAAAACGTAACTCCTGCCGCTGTCCCTTCAGCAGGATCTCCGTTCCGTCTGTTTTTCAAAAATCCTCTGCATCGGATTTTGTGAAAATATAAAAATGGGTAAAACAAAGGGCACTAACTTTTTACGGTTAATGCCCTTTCCTTTACTCATTCACTTTTCAGATAATTCCTGTATGTATCATTCTGATAATTGCTTCAGAACCATTTTAACATTCTTCCTAAGTTTCATTCCGTCCCTCAGTCCCAACCGGTAGAAAAATTCTTCTGTCTCTGCTCCACTGTTAAATATCTGGTCGCAATATTTTGTAATGGCCTCTTCCTGTTTCTGTGGAAGTGTGGCAATCACTTTTTTATATTCTTCCTCAACTTCATCTGGTTCTGTCACAGACGGCTGGCTCAGTTTCCAGTCTGCATACTCTTTTCCCATATGCTCCGTTATGGTCAGGTTGATAAATTCTTCAATCTCTTTTGTAATCTTCATTTAAGAATCCTATTCCTTTCTCCAGTGGTCTACTTCATCAATCTGATTTTGATTGTTTCCAGCCACACCACTGCCCAGCCAGAAAGCACAGCAGGATATAAAGTATAAAACCTGCCACAAGCATCCTGACCGCTTCTGTGCCTGTCTCCTGTCCGAATCCATACCCTAAAACTGCTGTAATGCAGATGATCCCCGACAGGATATGAAATACCGTTGCCGACAGCCATGTGAAGAACATAACCACCAGTTGTATCATTGTCAGGCATATACGCACTGGCAGTAATACGATTTTCACAATAATTCTTACAACAACCATGACTGTCCACCCCTTTCACTGTTTCAGATAACTACGATAGCTGTCTATCACAGAATCTGTCACACCGCTTTTGTAAATCTTTCGGATATCAACGATTTTTTCATCTTTCAAAAGTTTCAGCCAGTCCAGTAAATCTTTTCTGCTGTTTGCAAAATTACAACATCTTCCGTCTGCATATTCAATCCAGTATCTCATAAGTCCCTCCTACACATACACCAGTTCATTTAAAATAATTTCATCTACCCGGCTTCTTGCATTGTTTGCCCGGCGAACCCATTCCATCTGATCTCTGCTTTTCAATTCTTCCGTAATGCCTTCCTGCTCCATAATCTGTTCCATGAGGAAATCCCTGCGTTCCAAACACTGCTCATTCAGATCTGCGAGATACGTCCAGAGCTTACCACTCAATGTCAGATAGGAATACAAGCCACTCTTGTAATCTTTCAGATAGTTTCTGTGAAGACTTCCATAAAAACCAATCTCTCTTTTCTCTTCGGGTACTGCGATCAGTGGCAGATAGATTTCCCCGACAAGGATATAATCCAGACCATTACTGTTATCGTGAATGATTCTTTCTAATTTGCTCATGCTGATGCAACTCCTTTCTTCGGTTCTGCTGGGGGAAGCAGTGATAGCGGAATGAACACACCTTTTGCAATATCTTCCTGCCGGATCTCTTCTTTTTTTGCATCCAGTTCGGCTTTCTTTTTTGCCTTTGTCCGTTCATAGTATTCCTGCTGCTTTCCATTTGCTTTTCTTCTCAGGTAATTCTGGTGAAGCCTGTCTTTTCTGGCTTCCCGTTTTTCCATTTCTTCAATTTCTTCCGGTGTCATTTTCACCTCACCGAAATGTGGCGGTAAATATCTGCCGATGAAGTTAAAATAGATTTCCACTTCCTGTGTCGTCTCAACGCTTCCTTTCCGGTCACGCTCATGCACCACAATCTTTTCTACAAATTCATTCAGCATGTAAGTGGTCAATTCCTCAAAATTTTGGTATTTATCAACCAGAGCAATAAACTTCTCCGCTGATCTGCGACCTTCTTCATAGCCTGATAATTCAGCTTCCATATCTGCAATTTCTGCCGACAAATCTTTCTGTTCTTTAGAATACTGTCCATCAAGAATCGCATAGCGTTCATCTGGCAGCTTGCCAAGAATATTGTCCTCATAAATTCTGCAGATCAGTTTTTCCAGTTCCTGCACACGCTTTTTTGCCTCTGCCAATCTGCTTTTCAATCTTGTGATCTCACTGGACTGCTGTGAAGTCTGTGCCTTTTTTACTGTCTCCAAAAATTCTTCACGATTCAACTGTGAATACTCCGCAACAGCCTTTAAAAGTTCCTTAATCAGCTCCATAACCACATCAGCATTAATTCTGTGCTGTGTCTGGCAGAGTGTTCCAACCGGAACTTTAGAATATGCAGAACAAGTATATTGTGGTACTCGCTTGCCATTATTTACTCGATGGACATACATTTTGGAACCACAGTCTGCACAATACATCAGACCTGTCAAGGGGTGGGCTTCTCCCCATCCATCTGGATATCTTCTCACATTGCTTCGGATTCTCTGTACATTGTCAAAAGTTTCCTGATCTATAATGGCTTCCTGCGTGTTCTCAAACACCGTCCAATTATCTTCAGATACGTAATGGCTTTTCTTATCCTTGAAATGTTTTCTGGTCTTGAAGTTCACTGTATGACCAAGATACTCTCTTTTCTTCAGAATGCCTGCAACAGTAGAAGAGCCCCAGCCATAAGGATCTTTGATTTCTTCTACTCTGCCTTTCCATAATCCGGCATCTTTCTTTGCCATATGAACCGCTGGTATCTCAACCTTATCCTCTTTCAGTGCCTTGGCAATCTGATATGGTCCGTACCCATCCATTGTCATGTGAAAGATTCTCCGTACAACTACAGCTGCTTCTTCATCAACAATCCATACATTCGGGTCATCCTTGTCTTTCAGATACCCATATGGTGTTGTACTTGCCACATGCTTGCCGGATTTTCCTTTCGCCTTGAAAGTGGATTTTATCTTTTTACTGGTATCCCTTGCATACCATTCATTCATGATATTTCGGAATGGAGTAAAATCATCGTCCTCCCGGAAGCTGTCTACATTCTCGTTGACTGCAATCAGGCGGACATTCTTCTGTCGCAGCAATTCCATATATTGTCCGACTTTCAGATAATCTCTTCCCATTCGGCTCATATCTTTAATCAGAATCGTTCCGACTTTCCCCGACTCTACTTCTTTCATCATGGCAAGAAAGCCTGGGCGATCAAATCTTGTACCGGAGATACCATCATCAGTAAAATGAACAAGATTGGTAAATCCATGTTCTTTTGCATATTGTTCCAGCAGTTTCTTCTGATACAGTGTGATTTGAGTTTATAACATACGAATATGGCATATAAACACTCCTGTTCTGTATGATTTCTTTGGTGTTTTCAATTTGCACAGAGTCATTTTTCACAATGTCCCAACTCAGTCCGCTATCACTAAATATAACCTTATAATTATTGCGACAGATACTACATTTAAGTGATGCCCAACAGTCCCGGTGACCTTCGGTATAATCTTGTTCTTCTTCGACAGTACCTTGTCCACATGGACAGGCATACAGGCAACGAAGGATAGGCCCGTCTCTTTCTTCAGATAATAGTTTCAATTTCATATTTACGTCCACAAGAGAGAGTCTGCCGCATAGAGCGGCAGGTTGAATCCTCTTTACACTGTTAAAATTAATTCTCAATCAATCGATTTTTAATTTCTATTACATTTAAGGATTTGAAATCGTATTGAAAAATAGATGCAATGATAATCTGGTTATCAGAAAAATCCCTTTTTAGTATATTTATCATCAGTTGTATATTAGCTTGATCCACTTCCTTTCCGCTGGGCGAATCAAGAATAATTGGCAGTTTAATCCCCAGATGTTTTTCTATTTCAATGATATACGCTAACCGGAAGGCAAAAACTGTTTTATGTAGCACTGCACCCGATAATTCCTTTAGGTTAGAGGTAAACAAATATGATGAAGCAATAGACTCGCTGTTTCCTACGCCAAGCTCTGTAGCGTACTTCACCATATTTTCGTAGAGGGACATTATTACACCGGTATCTGACTTGGTTTTTCGAGATATTTCCTGACGAACGGATTTCAGCATTTTTTCCAGGTGTTTTATCTCTTTATCGATAGCAACTGCATCAATGGGGACAGCAGCAATTCGTCTGTCAAAAATATCAATCATGCTTTCTGACTGAAAAAAAGCCAACTGTTCTGCTTCACTTTCCTGTTCCTTCCGAGTATTTTCCAATTGATGCATGACCGAACGCAGCTCAGCAGATACAATTTTGCGTTTAGAAATCAAAAAATCTATTGTATCCGTCAAGCCAACGATGCTTTCTGCTGTTATAGGAAATATTGTCCCGTCCGGTAGCTGAACTATTAATTTCATCTCAGCAACATACTGACGTACACGCTTGTTATCTGAGAGACTTTTGTCGATTCTTCTCAATTCGCTCTGGAGCGCTTTTTGCTGTATCAGCAATTGGGCCATGACAGCATCAGATTCCACTGAATAGGAATCAGCTACCAAGGAACCGCTTTCTGCCACAATTTCCTCGCGGTATTTTGCAACACTGGCCATTTGGCGGTATTTGGAAACCTCCTTAGAGAGTTGTGCTTCTCTACGGATCAAATCACTGCAATCACAGCCGGAAAGGCCGCGTACCAATTCCTCGATGTTAAATCTAATACTCCCGATGGCAGTGCCTCGATTAAGAAGTGTCCAACCTTTTTCTTGGTCAGCGTAGAATGCCCCCAAGATATTATTCAGCACATCAACATTCTCAGTTCCAAAGATTATTTTATGCAAATCATATAATTGGTCAGGCAGTATGTATGTTCTTTTTTCTCCACTAACTGTAGCTTCGATAAAGTCGTTGGAATAACGAGATAATATTAATTCGCCGACAGAGTCCGCCAGAATCTGCGAAACAACCTCACATCGATCGAATTTAATCTTTCTCGTATTGGGAATGTTATATCCCAGAGAGTACAACATGAACCGCAGCAAGGTTGTTTTTCCCTTACTGTTTTCATGGCTGAAAATAAGATTTGCACCCTTTGTAAAACAGAAACTACGTTCTACAAGTCCCTCTTTTATTCGAATGGATTGGAAAATCATAGACACACCCCACGCCTAATCTTATCGATGGTAATTCTTCTACGAATCACATTGTACAGAATGATCTTTGTAAGCGCTTCCAATGTTTCTTCATCAATGCCACCAGAAGTAAATTCTGATTTGTAATTCTCCCAGCTACTATCAATAAACTCTTGGCATTTTTCCATCTGCTTTTTTGAGCTGAAAAATTGTGTGTAGTCATACAGAATCTTTGTGAAAAATTCGATACGTTCACAACAGGAATCAATAATACTGCTGTAAAGATGAACAACTTCGTCATAAACACCGATGTCAAATTGATTTAAAAAGTCGTCATCACAACGATTAATGTCTGTTTCATACACCAGTATGGGCCATATTATGTCCTTTTTTCTCAACTGAATGGATGCATCCTTTTTGGCTCCATTGATAAAAATCTCATCGCGCCACACTTGCAGTAGCCATTTACCCAGCCCGTACGACACATTCACATTGAGGCTACCAATAAAATCATTCATCGCTTGTGTTACAGCTTTATAACGTTCCGCTTCATTATCGGTTTCGAATGGAAATACTTGTACCGTAAATTTTTCTGAATCAAGCGGATGTTCTATATTCCCCAGATATTTTTGTACTGTCACCTGAGCTGATGGTGGTAGACTTGAAAAAGATCTATGCGTAGGCAGGCCCCCGAAAACGCTCCTCGAGGCTTCATCATTGAAAGGATTTGGAGAATTGGTTATGAAAATCAATTCCTGAGCATCCACCCTTTGTGCGCCTTCCGAAAGGGATATCAATGCTTTTTTTAGATTTTCACGCACATGAGAAAAGTCAGAACTGCTCTTTTCAACCGCTTTTGCTTGGGCAAGAATTTTTTTACCATTCTCTAAAGTAAGTTCAATATCTTCCTCGTTACCCTCAAGACGCACAGAACGCAATTCCTTGATTCTTTCCAGCATAAGAATAATAGCGGCATTTCTTTGAAAATCAAAGCCAAATAAAACTGCGTTCGCACGTCTGTTTTTCACCATTCTCACTTTCCTCTCAGAAAATATCATGCATCTTTCTGTGGGTTCTCTGTAAATCCCAATATATCATTGGGGGTACAGTTCATGGCTCGACAGATACTCCCTACCTTATCAAGTGCCATATACTGTCCAGCCTTTATCTTTGTAATTATATTGGCAGAAATTTTGGCTCGTCGCATCAATTCTGCATTAGATACATCCCGGTCAATCATCAAGTGCTGCAATCTCTTGTAGCTAACAGCCATATTCATATACCTCATGGGAAACACTCTGTCTACACCATACCATAGTTCTGTGAATTTATCAACGATTTTGGATTCTTCACTTAGCCAGGCATACCATTTATCGCTGTATGATATTGGATGTAAACGCAAATAGCCGCAAGCCATCATACGATAGCTTGCGGCTATTCCGATTGTTCCGTACCGGTAGTGCCCCTGGGGGTTCAGTTTATTTCCCTATAAGATGGAGCCGTCCGGGCGTCCGCCTTTTTTGGGGCAAGCCCAACAGGCCCGGCGGGGGAGATAACTCCCTCCGCCGGGCCCTGGGGTCAATTCACATAATCTGCCGGGTCAATGAGCTTGCCGTCCTTGGATACCGAGAAGTGCAGATGAGGCCCCATGCTGCCCTCAGCGGAGGCGGTGCTGCCCACCACGGCAGTGTCCGCCTGGATGCGGTACATGGCCTCAATGGGCCGGTTCGTCACGGGGGTGGTGAAGCCGGTGGCGTACTGGTTCAGGTCGCTGATGTCCAGGCCCTCCGTCTGCTTGCAGCCGTAAGATCCCTTGGTGACCTGCACGTTGACGCTGCTGCCCTCGGCAACGGAGGTGGGGATGTCCACGGCGATAACAGCCAGGGCACCGGCGGTGTATACCGCGTGGTCGATGGCCGTGATGCTCACGGACACAACGCCCTTGGCGGCGTCATAGTCATACGTACCGGTAACGCCCTTCGGGAAGGTGACGCCGGTGACGGGATAGCTGCGGGAAACGGAGACATTGGCGCTGAGGGAGGTGATGGACGCCGGGTCGGTGGCGGTCAGCGCCAGCTGCCAGGTCTTGCCCACAGTGGGCTCACCCCGCAGGTCCAGAGACACACCGGGCACGTCCGTCTCCTCCGCGGCCACGGTGAAATACCGGGTCTCGCGGGTGACGTTGCCGTAGCCGTCCTTCAGGTAGAAGGTGATGGAGTGCAGACCGCTGCCGAAGTGCATCAGGCCGGAGGTGCTGCCCAGGTTGTCCCGGTCATACGTTCCCCGGTAGGTGCCGTCGAAGTAGAAGTAGGCGGACTCCACGCCGGTGGCGTAGGGATCCGTCTCCTCGCTGTCGTCGTAGGTAACGAAGAAGCGAAGATTGCCGGAATTCAGGACCGCGCCGTCCTCCAGCTCGGTCTTGGTGCCGTCGTCGTTGACCAGCTGGATGGAGTTCACCACGGGAGCGGTGACATCCTGGTTGTTGGCGCCGTACACCACGCACAGGTTATCCAGCAGGATATAGCCCTTCAGGTCGCTCTTGTCCAGCTTCGTGCCGTCGGTGGTATACCAGCCGATGCCGCCGGTGGTGACCATGGCCCGGAACAGCATGCCGCTGTTGACCCGGATCAGCGCACCGGCATACTGGGTCAGGTCAGCCTCCAGATACTGCCAGCCGGACTTCAGTCCCTCGCCGGAGGCGCCGCTGCCGCTGCTGAAGTTGATATAGGCGTTGGTCCAGCTCTGGCCGCCGTTGGTGCTGGTGGCGATCTGGGCACGGAGCCAGGGGACGGGAACGCCCTCGGGAATGTAGACCCACACGCCCAGAGCGGTGGGGGTGCCGTCGATGGCCAGGTTGTCGCCCAGGCCCAGGCACGCACCGTCCGTACCGGTCAGGCCTGTCCAGTCGTACTCCAGCTTGATGGCGTTGTGGCCGAAGCGGACGATATCGGCGTATGCCTCGTCGGTATCGGATACTACAGAGCCCTTCACCACGCCGCCGCGGCCCGCGTAGTGATAAGTGGCCACGGCGTTGGCTGCCATGCCGGAAAAGCTCTCCACGGTGGTGCCGATGGTGGAATAATCCCACGGGTCCTCATCGCCGCCGTCGAGGATCATGGTCGGCTCCATGCCGATATTCACGGTAACTGTGGCGCTCAGGTCGCCGCGCGTGGCGGTGACGGTCGGGCTGCCGGAGTATTTCACGTTGCTCGTGACGGCGAACCGGTTGTTCGCAAACGAACCGGCGTCCGGGTCTGAGATGGCCCAGTTGATGTCGCCGTCCTTGAGATGGACCTGCTCGGATTGATAGGTCGCCCGGAAGCCAAGGTCGCTGACGTCGTTATAGTTGAGGTTGACTTCACTCGGCGCGAACGAAAGGGCGTCCGGCTCCTGCACATGCAGGATGGTCGAACCGACCGCCTTGCCGCCGCTGACCAGGTCGATCGTCACGTCGCCGGTCTTGCCGGACGAGGTGAACACGGCGGAAGCGCTGCTGCCGCTGACGGCGGTCTCGCTCACGGTACCCATGGCCGCATCGCTGACCGTGAAGACAGCGTCCGCGGGGAGCGCCTTTGCCGGAGCGCCGGAGAAGTCCATGGCGCTGGCCGTCAGCTCGACCGTGGAATTGGGTGTGTAGTATTCGCCGTCAGGCGTGACGGCGGCGTGGTCGAACTCGCCGGAGGCAGCCACGGTGGAGACGACAAGGATCGTGCCGGAGACCACGCGCTCGCTGCCGCCTGCGGGTGTGTTGCGCATGGTCAGGTCGCTTTCGCCCTCGCGTTGGGAGAGGTAGGTGGAGGAGCCGCCCTCGTCCAGCTGGATGGCCGCCACGCAGCCGAGCGCGACCATCATGCGGGCCTCTTCCTCGGCGGTGTAGCCGACGGAGCGGGGGGCCATGGTGCCGTCTGCCTGGAACAGGACGACCGTGCCGTCGGCCTTGACGCCGACGCTGGTGCGCGGGTAATAGCCGCCGTTGCCGGACTGGGAAACAACGACCTTGCCATCCCAGACCATGGCGACGAGCGCGTCGACCGCCTCGACGATCTGAACGGCCTTGCCCTGCTTTTCACTCTGGCTGGCCTCGGCCTGCGCAAGGGTCGTGCCCTCGCGGAAGACGTTGACGGAGCCGTCGTCAAACGCGGCGAGGAAGGCGCGGCTGGAGTTATCGTGATGCACGACACCGTTCATCACGAGATAGCCGGAGGGCTCGCCGGTGTTGATGTTGAACCACGAGGCGTTGACGCCGCCGACGACGTTCAGGCCCGTCTCCCTTTCGTAGACGTGCGCCTGCTCGGTCGTGGTCTTCAGCGTCCAGCCAAGCTCCTTCGGGTTGCGGTTGCCGTAACCGGCTACAATTTTCGCCCGTCCCTCATTCGGGTTGACCTGCATGACGTTGGCAACGGTTTGGGAGTTGCCCGCGTCGTTGTTCGTGATAATCACGGACTCGGAAATATCCGGCGCGATGGAGTAGCTTTTCTTGGAAATAACGTGGTAAGCGGTACCGGGAATTTCGCTGCCCTTATTCAATTCGGTACTTAAGGGCTGCTCGGTTCTACTGCTATCTTTTGCGATGGCATTCGCCGGGAGAAGCGATAGACACATCACGAATACGAGCAGTATAGAAATGGCTTTCCTCATGTTGTTTTACCCCTCTCTGAAATAATTTGAATACATGCACCTTCGAAACTTAGCGAAATGTTACATCGATCACCCTCCTGCTTCTTTATCGAATACATTTTGTATGTATTTGGATTGACTAGTAGCTTGCTTGTCCAGATATTCAGTATAGGAATGCTCTAGGTCCAGAATTGCGGCATGTTCTTTACATTTACGCTCCTCTGGAGAGGGAATCCGATGGTAATCTCCATATAAATTTCGCAAAAGAGCGTCATAATGCCGTGAGATCGGGAACGTGAAATCCTCAAATTGGATTTCCATTGTGTTGTTGAGCCATT
>OLWW01001494.1_pt1 | contig 9987 bp, 7 predicted proteins | sample 1673991 | NCBI WGS metagenome assembly OLWW01 (sample SAMEA103958136, study PRJEB25191) | human gut metagenome
CCCGCTCTGGGGGAGCGCAGAGGGGGCAGCGCCCCCTCGCAAAGAGATTTAGCACATCGCCTTGCAAAAGTGACCCCTTTCCGATATAATGAAAGAAAATACTTTCTTTTATTGAGGAGGAAAACCACTTGGGAGCAGAAGAACAGAGAGAACAAAAATTTAATCGAATGACCCAGACCCCCATCCCGAAGCTGATCTGTCAGCTGGCGGTGCCGACCATCATCAGTATGCTGGTGACCGCTTTTTACAACATGGCGGACACCTTTTTTGTGGGGATGCTGCGCAGCAACGCTGCCACTGGCGCTGTGGGCGTGGTGTTTTCCATGATGGCGGTGATCCAGGCTGTGGGCTTTTTCTTCGGCCACGGCAGCGGCAACTTCATCTCCCGGGAGCTGGGGCGGCGCAATACGGATTCGGCCTCTAACATGGCGGCCACCGGCTTTTTCTCCGCCCTGTTCACCGGACTCCTCATCTGCGTTTTCGGCGAGATCTTCCTGACGCCCCTGGCCGCGTTCCTGGGCTCCTCCCCCACCATTCTGCCCTATGCCAAGGACTACCTGCGCGTCATTCTCATCGGCGCGCCGTGGATGACCGCCTCCCTGGTACTGAACAACCAGCTGCGCTTCCAGGGCAACGCCATCTACGGCACCATCGGCATCGCCAGCGGCGCCGTGCTGAACATCGGGCTGGACCTTGCCTGCATCATCCTGTTCAACATGGGCGTGTTCGGCGCGGCTTTTGCCACCGTGTTCAGTCAGGCTGTGGCAGGCATCGGCAGCCTTATTTACATCATGCGCCACTACCCGGAACTGCGCTGGAATAAGGAAGAAGGGCGCATCAGCGCTCCGCACTGCGCAAAGCTTTGCGCCATGGGCCTCCCCATGGGTCTGCAGTGCAGTATTACTGCCATCGGCAGCGTGGTGCTGCAGGGCGCGGTGAACGGTCTGGGCAGCGATATCGTAGCCGCGCAGACCGCCGGCGGCAAGGCTGCGCAGTTCCTCAGCGTGCCGCTGGAGAGCATCGGCACCGCCATGACCACCTACACCAGCCAGAATATGGGCGCGAAGGATCTGGGCCGCGTGAACCGCGGCGTGAACACCGCACTGGGCATCGGCTGCGTGTACAGCGTGGCCTCCTTCCTCATCCTGCGCGTGCTGGACAAGCCCCTGATCGGCCTGTTCCTGGACGCAGGCGAGACCGCCATTATGGCCAATGCGCAGGACTTCATCTTCTGGAACAGTGTGTTCTACATCCCGCTGGCAGTGCTTATCATCTACCGCTACACCATTCAGGGTCTGGGGCACTCCGGCCTTGCCATGTTTGCCGGTGTGGCTGAGATGATTGCCCGCGCCATGGTGGGCTTCTGGTTCGTGCCGCTGTGGGGCTACTTTGCCGCCTGCATCGCAAGCCCGGTGGCATGGCTCTTTGCCTGCTTCTTCCTGATCCCGGCCTATTTTGTGGTGTTCCGCAGACTGCAAAAGGAAAAGCAGCAGGAAGCCGCCGCAAAGGTGCAGTAAGGGTTCATAAAAAATGCTTTCTCTTTTCGCCCTTTCATGCTATAATAACAAATAAATACGGCTTTGCCGTAACAGGGCAGGGGTTACAAATCTTTGAAAAGCTGGTTTGCTTAATGGCTTCCCCCCAAGGGGTGAAGGCTAAGAGGACAGCTGTTTTCGGGATGAATAGCCGCACTGCCGGGGCAATGCCCGCAATTGCGGCGGGCGGGAAAATACAAAAAGAGAGGCGAATCGAGATGTTGGATATGATCAAATGCAGCACCGGCGGTGCGTACTATGCGCGCGGAGAGTGGGTGCCCGCAGACGGCAATGCACCCGCTGCACTGGCAGCAAAGGGCTTTGATGCCGCTGCCGTTGCCGCGGCTAAGACCGGTACCATGGCCTACAATATTATGCAGGCACACAACACCAGCGGCGATGCCGAGAACCTGAAGATCAAGTTTGATGCCATGGCAAGCCATGACATCACCTTTGTGGGCATTATCCAGACCGCCCGTGCTTCCGGGCTGGAAAAGTTCCCCATTCCTTATGTGCTTACCAACTGCCACAACAGCCTGTGCGCTGTGGGCGGCACCATCAACGAGGACGACCACCGCTTTGGCCTGTCCGCTGCCAAAAAGTACGGCGGTATCTTTGTGCCCCCGCACATGGCAGTCATCCACCAGTATATGCGCGAGCGCTTTGCCGGCTGCGGCAAAATGATCCTTGGCTCGGACTCCCACACACGCTACGGCGCACTGGGCACCATGGCTATCGGCGAGGGCGGCGGCGAGCTGGCAAAGCAGCTGCTGGGCCGCACCTATGATGTTGCCCGCCCTGGCGTGGTGGCCATCTACCTGACCGGCAGTCTGCCGGCGGGCTGCGGCCCCCACGATGTAGCCATTGCCCTTGTGGGCAAGCTGTTCAAGAGCGGCTACGTCAAAAACAAGGTCATGGAGTTCGTGGGCCCCGGCATTGCTTCCCTGCGGCAGGATACCCGCAACGCCATCGATGCCATGACCACCGAGACCACCTGCCTGTCCTCCATCTGGGAGACCGACGATGTCACCCAGCGTTTTCTGGCGGTGCACGGCCGTGCAGCAGACTACAAAAAGCTTGCACCGGCAGACCTTGCCTACTACGATGGCGTGGTGGAAGTGGATCTTTCTGCCATCCGTCCCATGATCGCCCTGCCCATGCACCCCTCCAATGCCTTTACCATCGAGGAACTGAACGCAAATCTGGAGGACATTCTCCACGCCTGCGAGCAGGATGTGCAGAAGCTGATCGGCCGCAAGGATGTGCAGCTGGATCTGTGCAGCAAGATCGAAAACGGCAAGCTGCGTGTGGATCAGGGCGTCATTGCAGGCTGCGCAGGCGGTCTGTACGACAGCATCTACGAGGCTGCTTCCATCCTCAAGGGTCATACCGGCGGCTGCGGCGACTACGCCTTGAGCGTTTACCCCGGCAGTCAGCCCATCATGATGGAACTGGTGCGCACCGGCGTCATTGGCGAGTTGATGGCCAGCGGCGCTACCATCCGCACCGCCTTCTGCGGCCCCTGCTTCGGCGCAGGCGATGTGCCCGCTAACGGCGCTCTGTCCATCCGTCACACCACCCGCAACTTCCCCAGCCGCGAAGGCTCTAAGCCCGGCAGCGGTCAGCTGTCCGGTGTGGCGCTGATGGATGCCCGCAGCATTGCAGCCACCACCGCAAACGGCGGTATCCTGACTCCTGCCACCGACGTTGATTACGATCCCACCGTGCCGGAGTACCAGTACGATGCTTCCAGCTACGACACCCGCGTGTATCAGGGCTTTGGCAAAGGCGATTACGACGCCCTGCTCAAGTTCGGCCCCAACATCAAGGACTGGCCGGAGATCGCACCGCTGGGCGACAACCTGCTGCTGAAGGTGGCTTCTTATATCACCGACCCCGTCACCACCACCGACGAGCTGATCCCCTCCGGTGAGACCTCTTCTTACCGCTCTAACCCCCTGGGTCTGGCCGAGTTCACCCTCAGCCGCAAGGATCCGGAGTATGTGGGCCGCGCCAAGGCTGTGCAGGCCGAAGAGAACGCCCGCCGCGCCGGTGCAGGGGACGCTGCCCTGCTGGCAAAGGTGAACGCCGTGCCCGGCTGCGAACAGCTGAGCTGGAACGATATCCAGATCGCCTCTACCATCTTTGCGGTCAAGCCCGGCGACGGCTCTGCCCGTGAGCAGGCCGCCAGCTGCCAGCGTGTGCTGGGTGCCGGTGCCAATATCGTTACCGAGTACGCTACTAAGCGTTACCGCTCCAACCTGATCAACTGGGGCATGCTGCCCCTGCAGCTGGCAGGTGCCACCCCCTTTGGTCTGGGGGATTATGTGCTCATCCCCAATGTGCGGGAAGCACTCAAGGGCGACCTGCAGAGCATCAAGGCCTATGTTCTGGGCGATACCGTCAAGGAGTTTGAGCTGTACATGGCTCCGCTCACCACCGACGAGCGCCAGATCCTGGCTGACGGTTGCCTGATCAATTTCTATAAGCACTAAGGAAGTAACCCGCTATGTCCTGTGACCTGCATATCCATTCCACCTGCTCCGACGGTGCTGTGCCCATTGAGCGGCTGGCACCCATCGCCGCCCGCACCGGGCTGCACGCCATCGCCCTTTCGGACCACGACACCCTGCTCAGCGCCCAGTACGCCTATGCCCACACCGGGCAGGACGGGGTAGAGCTGATCCCCGCCGTGGAGCTGACCGGCTACGACTTTGAGCGCCAGCACCGGGTGCACCTGCTGTGCTACTACCCGGACGTGGACTGCCCGGCGCTGCGGGAGCACTGCGCCATCATGAAGGAGCGCCGCAACGCCTGCGCTTTGCAGAGCGCAAAGGAGCTGGAGCAGCTGTACCCGCAGTTTACCACCGACCTTGCATGGGAGACCACAAAGGCCAGCGGGGTGCTGTTCAAAAGCGGGCTGATGCAGGCACTGGAACTGCTGGGCCTGACCGATGGCAGCATCTACGGCGAGACCTACCACAAGCTGTTCGGGTGGAACCCCCGGGGCATCGTGCTGCACTCGCCGGAGTATCTGCCGGTGCGGCAGGTGCTGGCTACCGCCAAGGCAAGCGGCGGCGCGGTGGTGTTTGCCCACCCCACGGTGTATAAAAGTATGCCCCTGCTGCGGGAGCTGGCGGCAGAGGGCGCAGTGGACGGCATAGAAGTGTACCACCCCAGCAACAGCCCGGAGGACAGCGCCGAGTGCCTTGCTCTGTGCAAGCAGTACGGCCTTGTGGCGACCGCAGGTACGGACTTCCATGGCCGCAACCACAAGCACCCGCACCCCATCGGCACCTGTACCGCACCGGACGAAGCCGCAGCGCAGCTGCGCGCCATCGCCGAAAAACGTAAAAGAGAGAGGACGTAAAGACCATGAGTAAGGAATTTTCCTTCCCGAACAAGGGTACCTGCTCCAAGCAGACCAACTTTGTGCTGAATGATGACCACACCATTGCTTCCATCGAGGTCATCGGCGGCTGCAACGGCAACCTGAAGGGCATCTGCCAGCTGCTTACCGGCATGAAGGCAGAGGATGCTATTGCCCGTCTGGACGGCACGCTGTGCGGCTTCCGCAGCACCAGCTGCCCGGACCAGATCGCCAAGAACCTGAAAAAGGCTCTGGAAGAGATGAACTAAAATCCACCGGAGAGCCGCTGCACAGAACCTTGTGCGGCGGCTCTCTTTTTGCGCGGAGACGATTTTGAATGCCCGCCGCTATGCTCTGGGCATGAGTAGCGGAAAATTATTTTAAATTAGTGCAATGCCGGGCAGCCTGCGGGCTGCCCGGCATTGCACTTTTGAGGGAGCGTTTTAAATGATTTTGTGCTGCGCTTTATGTCACAATTTGTACGCATTTCCAGCAAATGAGGGCGGATGTAAAAAATCTATACACCGGGCAAAGTTTGTTTGTTGTTCCGGTTCACTTTGCGGGGTATACTGTTGCCATAGAGAACAGCACGATGAAGGCTGTGAAACGAAAATATGGAAGCAGGGAGGCTTTTTTATGTACTATTCCAGTGGCAATTATGAAGCTTTTGCACACCCCAAAAAGCCGGAGGGCGTGGATCATAAATCCGCTTATATCATCGGCTCCGGTCTGGCAGCTCTGACCGCTGCCTGCTATCTGGTGCGCGACGGCCAGATGAAGGGCGAGCACGTCCATGTGTTTGAAAAGAACGCACTGGCCGGCGGTGCCTGCGATGGCTACAAGTACGATATCGGCTATGTGATGCGCGGCGGCCGCGAGATGGACAACCACTTCGAAGTTATGTGGGATCTGCTGCACTCCATCCCGTCTCTGGAGACCGAGGGTGCCAGCGTGCTGGACGAGTATTACTGGCTGAACAAGGAGGACCCCAACTTCTCCCTGTGCCGTGCCACCGTCAACCGCGGCGAGGATGCTCACACCGATGGCAAATTCGGCCTGTCCGATAAGGGTGCCATGGAGATCATGAAGCTGTTCTTTACCCCGGACGAGCAACTGCAGGATAAAAAGATCACCGATTTCTTCGATGACGAGGTGCTCAACTCCAACTTCTGGATGTACTGGCGCACCATGTTCGCCTTCGAGAACTGGCACAGCGCTCTGGAGATGAAGCTGTACCTCAAGCGCTATATCCACCACATCGGCGGTCTGCCGGACTTTACCGCCCTGCGCTTTACCCGCTATAACCAGTACGAGTCCATCATCCTGCCCATGGTGCGCTATCTGGAAGGCTTTGGCGTGCAGTTCCACTACAACACCAAGGTCACCGATGTGAAGTTCGATATCCAAAAGGGCCGTAAGCTGGCAAGCTCCGTCACCGTGGAGCACGAGGGCGAGACTTCTAACATCGACCTGACCGAGAACGATCTGCTGTTCATCACCAACGGCGGCTGCGTGGAAAGCTGCACCGTGGGTGCACAGGATAAGGCCACCGGCTTTGACCCCACCATCCAGCCCGGCAACGGCTGGGATCTGTGGAAGAAGATCGCCGCACAGGATCCCTCCTTCGGTCACCCGGAGAAGTTCTGCTCTGAGCCGGAACTGAGCAACTGGGAGAGCGCCACCATCACCACGCTGGACGACAAGATCCCTCAGTATATCCGCAAGATCTGCAAGCGCGACCCCTTCAGCGGCCACACCGTCACCGGCGGCATCGTTACCGTCAAGGACTCCAGCTGGCTGCTCAGCTGGACGCTGAACCGTCAGCAGCAGTTCAAGGATCAGCCCAAGAACCAGCTGTGCGTCTGGGTGTACAGCCTGTTCAGCGATAAGCCCGGCGATTACGTCAAAAAGCCCATGCGTGACTGCACCGGCCGCGAGATCTGCATGGAGTGGCTGTACCACATCGGTGTGCCCGAGGATCAGATCGCGGAACTGGCAGAGCACAGCGCCAACACCGTGCCTGTGATGATGCCCTATATCGATGCCTTCTTCATGCCCCGTGCCATGGGCGACCGTCCCGATGTTGTGCCCGAGGGTGCTGTGAACTTCGCCTTCCTCGGTCAGTTTGCCGAGACGGCCCGCGATACCATCTTTACCACCGAGTACTCCATGCGCACCGGTATGGAGGCCGTGTACACCCTGCTGAACATTGACCGCGGCGTGCCCGAGGTCTGGGGCAGCACCTACGATGTGCGCGCCCTGATCGATGCCACCGTGAAGCTGCGCGACGGCAAGAAGATCACCGACATGGATCTGCCGCTGATCCCGCGTCTGGCTCTGAAGGAAGCCCTGAAGAAGATCGAGGGCACCGACCTTGAGAAGTTCCTCAAGGAGTATAACGCCATCTGATATTTCCCTCTCCTCCGATAGACCCGGCAACGGGTCAACACCCCCCTAAAAAAGACCTCTCCGCTGCTCTACGACAGGGCACGGGAAGGTCTTTTTTGCATGGGATTTGTGTAAAAATGGTACAATATATGTTAAAATAAAGCGGAACGTGAAAATAATTTGTGCCAAAAGAATGATTTTGGCTTGTTTGCGGCGGCGTTCTGTGCTATGCTAGAGCTATTGAAAGGGCAGGAGGGAAGAGCCTGCCTCAAATGCGATACGCCAAAAATAAAAGGAGGTCGTTTTCCTGTGAAACAACTTATTTCCCGTCGCAGCTTTTTAAAGGCTGCTGGTGTGACCGCTGCCGCTGCATCCATGGCCATCGGTGCGCCTGCCGCATCGGCCTGCTGGTATGGTGACAAGTCTGACGTTACCATCCTGTACACCAACGATGTCCATACCTACATCGACAAGCAGAGCCCCAAGCTGACCTACGCTGCCATTGCCGACCTGAAGCAGAGCTATCAGAACGCCGGCAAGGATGTGCTGCTGGTGGATGCAGGCGACCATGTGCAGGGCACCGCCTACGGCTCCATGGACGAGGGTGCCTCCATCATCAAGCTGATGAACGCTGCCGGTTACGATGTCGCCACCCCCGGCAACCACGAGTTTGACTACGGTATGGACCGCGCCAAGGCCATTATGAAGGAAGCCGATTTCCCGTACCTGTCCTGCAACTGGGTAGACCTGCGCACTACGCTGCGGGTGCTGCCCTCCGTCAAGGTGTTCGTGCGCGGCGGCAGACGCATCGCCTTTGTGGGTGTGACCACCCCCGAGACCTTTACCAAGTCCACCCCGGCCTACTTTATGGATAAGGCACAGCGCAAGTACATCTACGATATTCAGGGCGGCGAGGACGGCAAAAAGCTCTATGACGCCGTGCAGAAGGCCATTGATAAGGCAAAGCTTCTGGCAGATGTGGTCATCGGTCTGGGCCATCTGGGCGTAGATCCCTCTTCCTCTCCGTGGACCAGTGAGGAAGTCATTGCCCACACCAGCGGCTTTGATGCCTTTATCGACGGCCACTCCCATACCGTAATGGAGAACAAGCAGGTGCAGGATGCCTCCGGCAAGGCTGTCACCCTGACCCAGACCGGCTCTTACTTTGCAAACGTTGGCGAGATGACCATCGCTGCGGACGGCACCATCACCACCAAACTCATCCCCACCCACGAGGGCATGGACGCAGGCATCGCCGCCATGCAGACTGGCTGGGTGAACACCGTGGACGATATGCTGGGCGAGAAGATCGCTGTGGGCGACAGCGATTTCTACGTCTCTGACCCCGCCACCGGCAAGCGCCGCATCCGCTCTGCCGAGACCAACCTCGGCGACTTTGTGGCTGACGGCATCTACACCTACTTCAACGAGGTGGAAAAGCTGCACTGTGATGTGGCCATCATGAATGGCGGCGGCATCCGCGCCGACGTGCCCGCAGGCGACTGGACCTTCAAGACCTGCAAGCAGGTCAGCCCCTTTGGCAACGTGGCCTGCCTGATGTCGGTCACCGGCAAGCAGATCCAAGACGCACTGGAGTTTGCAGCCCGCTTTGCAGGCGAGGATGGCAAGGAGAACGGCGGCTTCCTGCAGGTGGCCGGTGCTACCTACGAGATCCACACCGATATCCCCAACACTGTGCAGACCGACGAGAAGAACGTCTGGATCGGCAGCGCCACCGGCACCCCGCGCGTGCAGAACGTGAAGATCTACGATAAGGCCTCCGGCAGCTATCTGCCGCTGGACCCGGGCGCTACCTACGCGCTGGCCGGCATGAACTACACCCTGCGTAATCTGGGCGACGGCTTTGCCATGTTTGACGGCGCAGAGCTGATCAAGGACTATGTGTCCGAGGATTATCTGGTGATGTCTACCTACGCCATGACCTTTGACGGCGCAGATGCTGCGGGTCTGCCGCACCTGTCCAGCGCCAACAGCCCGCTGGCCGCATACCCCGGCTACCTGCTCAACTACGAGCAGCCCTACGGCGCAGGCCGCATCACCATTCTGTAAAAGAAAGCCCTATCAGGGCAGGTCAACTGTATAGCAAAAACCGGGCAGTCTGCGGGCTGCCCGGTTTTTTGTGCAGTACGAACGATTGGAAATGCGCTCCGCTATCCCATTTTCACGGGGAGGGCTGCAATGGTTAAATGGTGGTCTGAATTGCAAATGCAGTTGACCGTTACGACCCCACTGGTGAAAAGGAGATTCAGAAAAGCCCGCAGGCTTTTCTGAATCTCGAGTAAAAAACTAATTCCGCTAATTATGCGCAGAGCGAACGCGGAGCGCATTCTAAATCGTCCCGCCCCGGCAGGGGTGACTCTTCAAAAGTTCCCTATGACCCACAGGGGTTTTGAAGAGTCATGAACAAAAAGCAAAGAAAACTGCGTTTTCAGGCCATGACTCTTCATCTTGAAGAGTGAACTTTTAAACGCTGATGCGCTTCTTTTTCGTCACTCTTCAAAAATCCAAAGTGGTAATAGAGTTATGACTCTTCAAGTTTTGAAGAGTCACGGCCTTGCGGCTGTGGTTCGGAATGATATAAACAGAAAAGCCACCTGAACTTCCTCAGATGGCTTTAGTCTGGTTGGGGATGAGAGAATCGAACTCCCACAAGTAGAGTCAGAGTCTACCGCA
>OLWW01001502.1_pt1 | contig 9958 bp, 12 predicted proteins | sample 1673991 | NCBI WGS metagenome assembly OLWW01 (sample SAMEA103958136, study PRJEB25191) | human gut metagenome
AAGACATCGCCCTTTCACGGCGAGAACATGGGTTCAAATCCCGTAGGGGTCACCAAGAGGAAAAAGGCCTGTCGTATAACGACAGGCCTTTTTCGTTTGCCGTGGTCCGTGGGTCGTGAGTCGTGGGTAAACCGCCAGCAACGTAGGGGCTCGCACGTGGCGAGCCCGCCCTGTAGGGGCCGCCCTAATCGGCGGCCCGCGCGAATCCTGTACACCGCCCGTTCTGGAACAAATGTCTAATATAAAGATACACACAAATATTCTCTTGACAGTAGACAACAAACGGCGTATGATGAAACCATAAAGCATACGTATCATTAATGAAATGAAAAGGAGGGAGGCTGCCCTTTGGCAGCACACAACATGGGTGAAGAAAAAGTAACCTTACAAATGATCAAAGATGCCCAGGAACGCTTGAAAGGCGTTGCCCAGAAAACAGGGCTGTCGTACAGCAATTCCGTCAGCGACCTGGCTGGTTGTGAAGTCTATTTGAAGCTGGAAAATCTCCAGCGCACAGGCTCCTTTAAATTGCGCGGGGCCTACAACAAAGTCGCATCGCTCACACCGGAAGAACGGGAAAAAGGCGTTATCGCCGCTTCGGCCGGAAATCATGCCCAAGGCGTAGCCCTGGCAGCCAGCGAATACGGATGCCAGTCCGTCATCTGCATGCCGAGACACGCTCCCTTGAGCAAGATTACGGCGACCCGCGGTTATGGTGCCAATGTCGTCCTTTATGGGGACTTCTTCGATGAAGCCGCTGCTAAAGCCGTTGAATTGACGACGGAACATGGCTATACCTTCGTCCATCCTTTCAATGACCCGGAAGTCATCGCCGGCCAGGGGACGATTGCCCTGGAAATCATCGAACAGCTGCCTGAAGTCGACGCTATCGTTGCACCGATTGGCGGCGGCGGTCTCATTTCTGGCCTGGCCGTTGCCGCCAAGAGCGTCAATCCAAAGATTAAAGTCATTGGCGTCCAGACGGAAAACATGCCGTCTATGAAGGAATCCATCGAAAAGGGACAGGTCATCACTTATAACGGCAAGGCTACCCTGGCCGATGGCATTGCCGTCAAGACGCCAGGTGACTTGACCTTTGATATCTGCAAGAAATACGTCGATGAAATCGTCACCGTTGATGAATCGGAAATTGCCAGCGCTATCCTGCTCCTCTTGGAACGGGGCAAGACCGTTGCCGAAGGGGCCGGTGCCGTACCGGTAGCAGCCCTTATGAGCGGTAAGATTTCTGGCATCCGCAACAAGAAAGTCGCAGCCCTTGTCAGCGGCGGCAACATCGACGTCAACAACATGACCCGCGTCATCAACCAGGGCCTGATCAAGTCCCAGCGCAAGATTTTCTTCCAGACTGTCATCCCCGACGTTCCAGGCGAACTGGTCAAGCTCTTGACCCTCATTGCCGGCACTAATGCCAACGTCCTTTCCATTACGCATGAACGCAGCCAGCACGGCATCGACATGGGCATGACCGCCGTCTCGCTGGAACTGGAAACGGCTAACGAAAAGCACGTTGAAAAATTGATGACCATGCTCAAAGACCATCATTATTTTGTTACCTTGAAGTAGTGGAGGACAGAGCATGGAACAGCAGAAAATGGAACGCGGCCTGAAACCGCGCCACGTAGAGATGATCGCTCTTGGGGGGACGATTGGTGTCGGCCTGTTCATGGGGTCGGCCAACACCATCCAGATGGCGGGACCGTCGGTATTGCTCTGTTATGCCGTGACGGGCGTCGTCATGTTTTTCATCATGCGCATCATGGGGGAAATGCTTTATCAGGAACCGGTTACCGGCTCCTTTGCCACGTATGGACATAAATATATCAGTCCTTTCGTCGGCTACCTCACTGCCTGCTCCTATTGGTTCCTGTGGGTCGTCGTCGGTTTGTCGGAAATCACAGCTGTCGGCATTTACGTCCACTACTGGTTCCCACTGCTGCCGCAATGGATCTCGGCCCTGGCCGGCATGGCCATCGTCGCAGCGGCTAATATGGCAGCCGTCAAATACTACGGTGAATTTGAATTTTGGTTCGCCTTGATTAAAGTCGTCACTATCATCGTCATGCTCATCGTCGGGGCTGCGGTCATCCTCTTTGGCTTCGGTAATGGCGGCGTCCCCGTCGGTATCAGCAATCTCTGGGACCACGGCGGATTCATGCCCAATGGCTGGGGCGGTATGCTGGCAGCCATGTGCGTCGTCGCCGCGTCTTTCCAGGGCGTTGAACTCATCGGTATTACAGCCGGCGAAGCTCAGGACCCGAAACACACTTTGAAGAAGGCCGTCAACAATATCGTCTGGCGTATCCTCATCTTCTACATCGGCTCGATTTTCGTTATCCTCTGCATCTATCCCTGGAGTGAAGTCAGCTATATCGGCAGCCCCTTTGTCATGACCTTTGCCAAAGTCGGCATCTCGGCCGCAGCGGGCATCATCAACTTCGTCGTCCTCACGGCGGCCCTGTCCGGCTGCAACAGCGGCATGTACAGTTCGGGCCGTATGCTCTACACGCTGGCCCAGAACGGCCAGGCTCCGAAGATTTTTGCCAAATTGTCGCCGAGTGGCGTGCCGCGCAACAGCATTGCCGTCACCGTCGTTGTCCTGGCTATCGGTGTCATCCTCAACTACCTCGTGCCGGACTCCAAATTATTCCTTTACTTATACAGTGCCTCCGTTTTTCCGGGCATGGTCGCCTGGTTCGTCCTGGCCTATGCCCAGAAAAATTTCCGCAAGTCCTGGGGACCGGAAGTCATGGCGAAACATCCTTTCAAATCGCCCCTCTATCCCTATTCCAATTACTTCTGCATCATCTTCCTGATCCTCGTCACTATCGGCATGATTTACAACCCTGACACGCGCATGTCCATCTTCTCGTCGTGGGTTTTCATCGCCGCTGTCATCGCCGCCTGGTTCGCCTGCGGTTTGAACAAGAAGCAGTATGATAGGGAAGGACACCTCATCGAAGGGGCTGAAGCTAAATCGGAAACGTGATTATTGTCGCAGGCCTATGGTTTTCTCAGGGCCTGCGAGGTATAATACAGTTAGATTAAAATTAAGGAGATGCATTATCATGGCAGTCAATGTTATCAGTACTACGAAAGCTCCGGGCGCAGTAGGCCCGTATTCTCAGGCTATCAAAGCCGGTGATTTCCTCTTCGCATCGGGCCAGATTGCTATCAACCCGGAAAAAGGGAAAATCATTTCCGGTGGCGTTGTCGAACAGGCGGAACAGTGCATGAAAAATGTCGGCGCAATCCTCGAAGAAGCCGGCCTTTCCTATGATGACGTCGTTAAGACGACGGTGTATCTGACGGATATCAACTTCTTCGGTGCTGTCAACGAAGTTTACGGCAAATACTTCCAGAAGACCTTGCCGGCCCGTTCGTGCGTCGAAATCAGCCGCCTCCCGAAAGACGTCTTTGTAGAAGTCGAAGTCATCGCTTATTGCGGAAAATAAGCTGGATTACCACTAACAACTAGCCACTAGCCACTTAAAAGGTCTTGTCGTTATACGACAGGACCTTTTTTTACCTCCCAAGCAGGAAAACGGGGGTCTCATGTCTAATACTTATAATATAAGGAAAAGGAGTGATAACTATGTCTAAACGTACGGCATCGGATATTATGGAAAAGAATTTTGTTACGGCTACGCCGGAAACGTCGGTCTTCGATTTGGTCAATATGTTCGTCAAGAACCACATCACGGCTATTCCCATCATCAATGAAAAAGAGGAACTCGTCGGTATCGTCACCGATGCGGATCTGCTCTACAAGAAAGTCAAACCTCATGTCCCGCACTATGTCAATCTTTTAGGAGCCAGCATTTATTATAACGGCATCAGTGAATACGACAAGGGTTTCAAAAAACTCATGGCCTGCACGGCCAAGGACATGATGACAAAAGATGTCATCATCGCTGCGCCGGATGCGGAAGTGGAACAGATTGCCGGCGTCATGGTAGCTGAACATTTGAAAGTCATTCCTATTGTCAAGGAAAAACACATCGTTGGCATCGTTACTCGTGGCAATATCCTCGATGAATTATATCGCGAATACGGCGACGACTAGGGAAAAGGGGGGATAGACAATGGATGAAAACATCAATAAGGCTCCAGGACCGGACAAAGAAAAGAAAGCAGAAGGCCCTGTCGTCTGCGTCAAAGATGTCATGGAAAAGGTTTTCGTCTCGGTAACGCCGGATATTCCCATCCGCGACGTCTTCCGCATTTTCATCAAGCACCGCCTCCTGGCCGTGCCCGTCGTCGATGAAGAAGACCATCTCATCGGCCTCATCTCCAGTGCCGACCTCATGTACCGCAGCTCGAAGCCGCACATCCCGCGCCTGCCCTTCATCGGCACCAAGATTTATACCAGCCGCGTCGGCAAATATGCCAAGGATTTCAAGAACCTCCTCGATCAGCCCTGCTCGAAACTGATGACCAAGAACGTCATGATTGCTACGCCTAAAGCTGACGTCGAACAGGTAGCGGCCGTCATGATCCTGGAACATTTGAAAGTCCTTCCCGTCGTGGACAATAAGCGTGTCGTCGGTATGATCACCCGGGCATCCTCAAAGATTTGTACCGGGAATGGACGTAATTAGCCCCTTTGTGACTAGTCACTCTCATCTTCGTGTGTTATAATATGATAATCGAATGATTTAGGCAGCGGCCGCTGCCGCAGAAAGTATTTCACGAGGAGGCACTTAATGGATACCAAAGAACTCGTCATTGTCGTCGATTTTGGTGGTCAGTATAACCAGCTTATTGCACGGCGCGTCCGTGAAAACCACGTATACTGTGAAGTATACCCGTATCACAAAGCAGTTGCAAAGATTAAAGAACTTCAGCCACAGGGCATCATCTTTACCGGTGGTCCTGGCAGCGTCTATGAAGATAATGCACCGAAGATTGAAGCAGAAGTCTTCCATCTCGGCATCCCCGTCCTCGGTCTCTGCTATGGCATGCAGTTCATGGCCCAGACCTTAGGCGGCGAAGTCAAACACGCCGACATGCGCGAATTCGGCAAGACCGAAATCGATGTCAATACGGCTTCGCCTTTGTTCAAGGGCCTGCAGGAAAAAGAAATCGTTTGGATGAGCCATCAGGACTACGTCGCTTCCATCCCGGAAGGCTTTGAAATCGTAGCTCATACGGCTAACTGCCCGGTCGCTGCCATGCAGAATCGGGAAAAGAAACTCTATGCCATGCAGTATCACCCGGAAGTGCTCCATACGGAACACGGCAAGGAAATGCTCCATAACTTCCTCTTTGAAGTCTGCGGCTGCACCGGCTCGTGGACGATGGCTAACTATGCCAAGACAGCTATTGCCAATATCAAAGAAACCGTCGGCGACGGCAAAGTCGTCCTGGCCCTCTCAGGCGGCGTCGACAGCTCCGTAGCGGCAGCCCTCATCTCCAAAGCTGTCGGCAGTCAGCTGACCTGCATCTTTGTTGACCATGGCCTGCTTCGCAAGAATGAAGGCGACGAAGTCGAAGCGGCCTTCAAGGACAGCGGCATGAACTTCATCCGCGTCGATGCATCGGAACGCTTCCTCAAGAAACTTGAAGGCGTCAGCGATCCCGAACGGAAACGGAAAATCATTGGCGAAGAATTTATCCGCGTCTTTGAAGACGAAGGCCGTAAAATCGGTTCCGTCGATTTCCTGGCCCAGGGGACGATTTATCCCGACGTCATCGAATCCGGTGCCGGCGATGCTGCCGTCATCAAGAGCCATCACAACGTAGGCGGCCTTCCGGCTGTCGTCGATTTCAAGGGCCTCATCGAACCGCTCCGCAACCTCTTCAAAGACGAAGTCCGCGAACTCGGTGCCGAATTGGGCCTGCCGGAATACCTCGTATGGCGTCAGCCTTTCCCGGGACCGGGCTTGGCTATCCGCGTCATGGGTGAAATCACCAAAGAAAAACTGGCTATCCTCCGCGATGCCGATGCCATCTTCCGCGAAGAAATCGCCAATGCCGGCATGCAGCGCGATATCAACCAGTACTTCGCCGTTCTGACCAACAACCGCTCTGTCGGCGTCATGGGCGACTTCCGTACCTATGACTACACCCTGGCCTTGCGCGGCGTCACCACAACCGACTTCATGACAGCTGACTGGGCACGTATTCCTTACGATGTCCTCGATAAGATTTCCAGCCGCATCGTAAACGAAGTAGACCACATTAACCGCATCGTGTACGACATCACCAGTAAACCACCCGCAACGATTGAATGGGAATAGTTGCAACAAGCCTCACAAATCTCTTAACCAAGCCGTTTGTGAGGCTTTCTTTTTTTTCAAAAGTTCCAAAAGTGTACCAAAAAAATTTCAAAAACTTTTTTTAGGGCCTATTTTTGCCAAATTTCTCGAACAAAAAATGTGCATTTTTATACATATGTAATAGACTTGGTTACAAATGACACGTAGATTTGCAATCTGAACATATACACGGCCAACGGTTTTGTGCATAGGGGACGCCCGAATAGGGCGGCCCGTTGTGAGATGCGGCCACAGCCCATTATGCTATAATGGCAGGTTTTTACGAGTCACGAATCACTAACCACGAGCCACGTCACTTTTTTCGGACTCTATGCAGCTTCGCCGTGACAAACTCACGATTGTCTTACGACCATGTGCCATTCGTCATAAATTCCGGCTATGCACAGGATTCACGCGGCCTTTTTGGCCCGTCAGGTGCCGACCAGAGGAAGGCGCAGGGCGGTTGCCAAAACGGACAGCTGTGGCTGGACGCCTTGTTCAGGCCGTCCCCTACGGAATCGCAGCCAGGCGATAAATGGAAACAACGTTTACCGGCTAAAAAAATACACGACGAACGGCCTTGTGCGTAAGGGCCGACCCGGACAGGGCGGCCCGTTAGAGAAATTTAATCACAGCTTGTTCTTGTCTATTGGTAAGCCTTTATGAACCACGGCGAGGATATTCCTAATTGTGCAAAAAGTTTAAAATTGATACAATTAGGAAAATGGGGACCTATCATCTATTATTAGGGAACAGCAAAGGCAAAAACCAGCTGATAAATCTGCTTGATTTGACACAAGAAGGAGAGGGGGATTTGAAGCTCATGTGCAACTTAGGAGAAGGATTGTATGAAGATGGTCTGATGAAGGGAAAATTGGAATCAGCTTTGGAAATGCTCAAGGATGGTGTGGATTTAGACAAAGTCGCAAAGTATACCAAATTATCACTTTCCATCATCAAGGAACTTGCTAAACAAAATAAATTGATTTAGGAGCAATTACCAAAATACCGCCATGGTGCAGGGAACCATTGGCGGTATTTTTATTATATGGATTACCTCAAAACAAGAAATTAGGCTAGCGTTTTAAAAGAAAAAACTTTTAGAAGGAGCTTTTCACTGAATTTTTCCATGGCTGCAGGCAGCTGCTTACAATACACGATCTTTCTTGCCTTGACTCTTTTCTGGTGCCGGCTTTACAATGGCAGTAGGTCAGTGTGTTACAAGGAGGCATGACATATGGATTATCGTAAATTTGGTGAAACTTATTATGTCCGGATGGACAAGGGGGATGAAATCATCAGCACGATTCTGGGGATTTGTCAGAAAGAGCAGATTACATCGGCCATTTTTTCGGGCATCGGCGGCTGCCGTTCGGCAGCAATACAGACATTCATCCCGGAAACGGGCAGTTTTGAAGTCCAAGAGCTGAAGGGGATGCTGGAGCTGGTTTCGCTGACAGGGAATATCGTCACCGATGATGACGGAACTTATTTCCATCACACTCACGCTGTTTTTTCTTATAAACAGGATGGGGAACATCACGTTTCGGCAGGGCACATCAAATCGATAGAGGTACTGTACACGGCAGAAATCGAACTGCGCCCCGTCGTAGGCGGACGGATTCGGCGGAAATATGACCCAGAAACAGGAACCGGCTTTTGGGATTTCGGGCCAGAAAAAGATTAAGCTGGAAAGCGGCATTATTCTCAAGCTTGTCAGAGAATGAATATGGTATAATATAGACAACGGATTTTTCAGAAGGGCGGGTGATTGTATGCGTGGGAGAATGCCGGTAGGTATCGATGATTTTGGCAAAATCCGGGGAAAGGATTATTATTTTGTAGACAAGACAGACTTTATCCGGCAGTTAATCGACGGCCATAGTGATGTGACTTTAATTACGAGGCCGCGACGTTTTGGCAAAACGTTGACCTTGAGTATGCTGGAATGGTTCTTTTCCATTGAAAAATCCAATCTGGCAAAACCTCTTTTTACAGGATTGGCTATTGAAAAAGCCGGTAGTTCATATATGCAGGAGCAAGGAAGCTATCCGGTTATTTTCCTGTCGCTGAAGGATATTAAGAATCCGTCTTGGCATACTTGGGCCAGGATGTTGGAGTTCATTCGCTTCTACTTTGCCCAGGTCTATGCGAAATATCAATATCTTAGTGATAGTGATAAAGTGGATGAAAACTCGAAACGGCTGTTTCAACGCATTGTCCATGGGGAAGCTACGGAAGATGAATTGACCTATTCACTGACTGCCTTGATGAATATGATGCACGCCCATAATCCTATGATTAATCAAAGAGCATAATCAAAAATTTTGATTTCTACGATTTTCCCATTGTTAGTTACAAATACAAGCCATTTGCCGTCTTCACGATAGGGAATAATGCCCCGGTCGTTCTTGAATGGAGTGCCATAGAGCTGTGTAATTACATCGGCGTCCATCCCTACCGTAATTCCCGCTAGCGTATTATATTATATTTTTAGAGGGAGAATTTGAAATGGATGGATTAATTCATATATTAGAAAAAGAAGCTATACCGGTTTCATGGGGTAGTATTTTTATAGGGTATCAATTAAAAATTATAGATAAGAAAGAAGTATCTGAATATGCAGAAATGTATCTGGGTAGACATGAGAATTGCGATTATTTAATAAGTGAGTTGGTATTTGACGATTCTGACTGTGAAGATATATTAAGAAAAATAATTAAGAAAAGATTGAATAAAGTTCCAGAGAAAAATAATGATTTATGGGATTTTGAAAAGAGAAAATGGAGATTTGGTTTACTTGTGCAAGTTAAAAATGAGAAATTAGAGGTGGATGATTTATTACACCGTATTGCAACTATTTATGTAAGATTTGATTACCCCAGCGATATGGAAAATTTTATTTATTATTTGCCTCCGACAGATGGATATAATCCTGGTGCTCACACTCAAGATGAAAATTATAAAAGATTATTGGAGTTATTTAATTCTTTTTTAGAAAAAGAACTCATTAACTTTAAAAAAATATTGATTATTTAGCGAAAATTAAAAATATTACTTTACAGCAGGCAATGGACATCTATTACCATAGTCAGTTAGCCGATAAAATACATCAAGGAAAAGAAGGAATCCCATATTTAGATTATAAAGTATTGGCAGAAATTTTATGCGAAACAGAGCCGGAACTTTTTCGTGAAAAATAATTACAGCTTGATACGTATGAATTTTAACTCGGACTCTATGCGGCTTCGCCGCGATAAACTCAGAATTGTATTACAACCGAGTGCTATTCGTCATAAATTCCGGCTATGCACAAAATTCAGGCGGTCCGCCTTGTTCAGGACGGCCCCTACGGTATCGCAGCCAGGCGATAAATGGGAACTCTGTTTACTGGCTACAAAAATACACGACCTTACCAGTCCATGATTGATATGGGATTATTGGAAGAAGGGGCTGATTATGATGAACTCAATCCCAGTTATATTATTTTTATCGTAGTTTCGCCAGAAGACTCCTTCCTCTTAGGTAGGAGATGAATGGCTAGCTTGTGATATAATATCAATAGCAGTTAGACTTCTGCAGAAACAAAAAAGTATTTTCAATCAACGGTCTTTGAACCGTTTTTGGAGGAGCACTCCCCCTTGCCGCAGCACGACGCCATAGGCGAATCGCGACGGGTA
>OLWW01001503.1_pt1 | contig 9955 bp, 10 predicted proteins | sample 1673991 | NCBI WGS metagenome assembly OLWW01 (sample SAMEA103958136, study PRJEB25191) | human gut metagenome
TCAAGGCCATGGGCTTCGATGCCTTGATCCCAGCCTTGAAAAGCGGCCAAATTGATATGATTGCCTCAGCTATGTCGGCAACGGAAGAACGGAAAAAACAAGTCGACTTCACGGCACCTTACTATATCGGCGGCTCGGTCGTCGTCGTGCAGAAAGACAATACGACCATTCATGGTTGGGACGACATTACTGGCAAGACCGTAGCCGTCCAGGCAGGCTCTAAACCGGCAGACTTTGCGGAAAAACAAGGGGCTGTCCTCAAGCAATTCGATGGCAATTACCAATGCCTGCAAGAACTGCAGAATGGAGGCAGTGATGCCGTCGCTATCGACAAAGCCGTTGCCTTGTACTACGTTTCCAAAGGCGGCATGAATAACCTGAAAGTCGTCGGTGAACCGAAAAAACTGGCTGGGTCAGCGATGGCCATCGACAAAGGTCATGATGATGAATTGAAGGCCATCAACCAAGCCCTGGCAGAGCTGAAAGCTGACGGGACATATACTAAGCTCTATCAAAAATGGTTCGGCGTCGACCCGACAGCAGAAGAATTGCAATAGAATTTGCCCCCTCTTTACAGGATATATATATTCAGCTGGTATGCTGAAGAAAATAGCGTAAAGGTGGGATTTTCTATGGCAAAAACTTATGTACTCGATACGAATGTGCTTATTCAGGCGCCGTATGCCATGCAGTGTTTTGAAGACAATCGCGTCGTCATTCCTTTGGTTGTTGTCGAAGAGCTGGATGGATTGAAAAAAGCGGATGGTGAACGCGGGTTCAATGCCCGTCAAGCCATCCGTTTTTTAGAACGCCTGCGGCTCCGGGGTAACCTGCTCGACGGAGTCCCCTTGGATCATGGCGGCACCCTGCGTATTGAAATCAACTGTGTCCATGAAGCCCTTCCTGATTCCCTACCGGACGATCAGGCCGACAACCGCATTCTCAAGGTCTGCCGTCATCTGCAGTCGTGCCAGCCCATCCTGGTCACGAAAGACCTGGTCCTGCGCCTGAAAGCACAGGTTCTGCATATCGAAGCCCAGGACTTCAGTCGCGAACAGGTCCTTCCAGAAAAGAATGCCTACACCGGCCGTCTGACTTGTTATGTACCGGAAGCGGCTTTCGACGATTTCCTGACCCAAGGCGTTGCCGTCAGCCAGCTCTATCTAACGGACAGCGAAGGCCGCAGTTATGCTCCGGAAGTCCAGGAAAATGAATTCGTCATCTTACAGGCCGACGCGTCTTTGCACAAAACCCATTTAGGCCGGGTCCATCAGGGACAAGTCCTGCCCCTGACCTACAGCCGTGTCACGCCTTATGGCATCAAGCCGCGCAATGCCGGCCAGTATTTCATGCAGGAAGCCCTTATGCAGCCAGCTTCGGAAGCCCCGTTGGTCATCGTCAAAGGCCAGGCCGGGACGGCAAAGACGTTCTATTCCCTGGCTGTGGGCCTGGAAAAAATCATCAACCATCCGACCGGCGAATACCGGAGGATTCTCATCTGCCGTCCGAATGCGCAGTTCGACTCGGACATCGGCTTTCTGCCCGGCGACGAACAGGAAAAGATTTCGCCCCTCATGCGGCCCATCATCGACAATCTGGAGCAGCTCATCGACAGCAACGAAGACGAACGCTACGATAACGAACGGGAATTAGCCGAAAAAATCGAGGAAATCTTTGACCGCCAGCTCATTCAGACAGAAGCCCTCAATTTCATCCGCGGCCGCTCCCTGGAAAAGACGTATCTCATCATCGACGAAGCTCAGAACATGACGCCGAACCAAGTCAAAGGCATCATCACCCGTGCCGGGAAAGGCACGAAGATCATCCTCGTCGGCGACCCAAACCAGATTGACAAGCCCTTCCTGGATGAACGGACCAATGGTCTGACCTATGCTGCCGGTAAGATGAAAGGCAGCCCTTTATGCTACCAGCTGACCATGATAGCCGATGAATGTGAACGGTCGCCACTGGCCCTTGACGCGATCCAGCGCCTGTGATTCACTTCTTCAGATATTGGCTGCTTTCCTTGCATTCCTTTACAATTTGTGATACATTGAGAAAAGATTTATCTTAAAGTGTACTTGAAGGAATGATTTTTCATGGAGCGAAAGCACTATTTTCTAATTCTCGGGACTGTCTGTCTTGGACTTCTGGTCGGCAGCGGTGTCTTTGCCCTCTCAGGCGGCCAGGCCGAAAAGTTCCTGGTGTCGAAGGAAGCTGCACCCGTTTCTTTGACGCCGCTGGAAGAAGCCCAGAAGGATTACGCTGACGTGGCCATCACTTATCAGTTCGGCGATCAGAGCGAGACCCTCGACGGAGGCCGCATCGTCTCCTGGCTCAGAACCGATGCTAACGGCCAGGTCACCTTTGACCCGCAGCAGGTTCGGGCCTTCGTCAAAGAACTGGCCGACAAATACGATACGGCCTATACGCCGCGGACTTTCCACACTTCCGGCGGTCAGGACATCACGCTCAGCGAAGGCGATTACGGCTGGCGCATCGACCAGGAAAAGGAAACGGCCCACCTGCTAGACCTCCTGACCCAGAAGCAGAGCACGGTCTGCGAACCAATCTACGCCCAGACGGCTGCGGTCCACGGCCATCAAGACTGGGGTACGACGTACATCGAAGTCAGTCTGAAGGACCAGCAGCTATGGCTCTATAAAGACGGCCAGTGCCTTCTCCAAAGCTATCTCGTCTCGGGCAATCCGACACGTAAGCACGGTACGCCCAAGGGCATTTACGGCCTGACTTATAAGACACGAAATGCCACCCTGAGCGGTCAAGGCTACGACTCGAAAGTCAAATACTGGATGCCCTTCAACTGCAATGTCGGCCTGCACGACGCGCCGTGGCGCTCGTCCTTTGGCGGCCAGATTTACAAATCGAACGGCTCTCATGGTTGTTTGAACCTGCCGCCGGCCAATGCCGCGAAAATCTATAAAAACGTCGACAAAAATACACCGGTCATCATCTATTAACATTCACTTTTTCAGATATTGGCTGGAAATAGCCGGATTCCAGGAACAAAGGCCCGCCGTTTTTTCAAAGCGCCATTTTTGTGGGACGTCGGGATACTTCTCATGATCCACTTCGCTGAGGAACATGTCCAGAGGGCGGATGAAGTCGCGGTATTCGCCATACAAGGTCTTATAGACGACGTAGGTCTCACCCGTTTCGGCGTCATCCGCTACATCGAGGATGCGGTACATATGGTTCTTGAAATGGCGCCACGTTTCGCCCGATTTTGGCAAATCGCGGCCGAGGACAAAAGCCGTGAGCGCTGCCAAGGATGGCAGGAAGGGTACGCCGTCAGCCCAAGCTTTATCGACGAAACCTTCGTCGCTCATCTGCTGGATCAAGGCTTTCATGGGCTGATAATAGCCATTGAAGTCGAGAAAGGCAAAGCGCCCTTCCAACTGGTGCAGTTTTACCTGGCTCATGACCTGGCTGATTTCTTCCAGCGTCCCGATGCCGCCGGGAAAGGCCAGGAAAATATCGCCTAAGTCCATCATCTGTTGCTTGCGCGACGTCATATCCGGCGTCACAATCAGTTTTGTCAAGCCTTCATGCTGTAATTCCTCATCCATAAAGAACTGCGGTTCCACGCCGATGACCTGGCCCCCGGCCTGCAAAGCCCCGTCAGCCAGTTCCCCCATGAGCCCGGTCCGGCTGCCACCGTAAACGAGCGTATGACCATGGTGGGCAATCCAGGCCCCTAAAGCATAGGCATAATCAGCATAACAAGGTTGGTTCCCACAACGGGAACCGAGATAAACAGTAATATTCATAGAGATAGTCCTTTCTTCCCTTTAATATATGGTATAATACAAATTATATCATATATTAGGGGGAATTTTTTATTATGATTTTCGTGCCTATGTCGGAGCAAAATTCACGCACTTAGCACCGAAACCCTTGCTTAAAAGAGGCTATCGTCGCCATGCCGACCTTAGGCGGCATCATCATGGTTCTCTTCGGCCGCTAAGCCTGCTGATGGCGGTGCCAGCAGTAACAGAGCAGGACCGTCAGGACGACCCAGAAAGCCAGGCGGCCGCTGTGCTGGCTGATATGGATGAGGTCATGGCCCAAGAGGACTTCGATGACGACCCGCGGTACCTTGCCGGCAGCTGTTGCCAGAAAATGGTCTTTCTGGCTGAGATGGCTGACGGCAGCGATAGCCGTAAACGGTACGTTGGGGATATATGGGATGGACCGGGCTGCGGCCAGCGTCCGGAAGCGGCTGTACCGGTCGAGCTGGTTCCTAAGGTGATGGCGGGAAATGACGTGGATGGCCTGGCGGCGCAAGACGGTCCGCAAGATAACGAAGCTCAGTTCCGTCCCCAGGACTTCGCCGACCCAGGAAATGATAAGGCCCGGCACGAGTCCGAAAATGGCCCCATTGACCGTCAGGAAGGGAATCGACGGCAAGCCGGTCATATCCGTGACGGTGATCATGAAGATACTGATGAGGGCCGCATAGATGCCAAAGGATGAAATATAATCGATAAGGCCGTCCACGTCGCCAGCCAGGCTGAGCCGGAACAGTTCCTGATAGAAATCGGGGATGACCCACTGGACACCCCAAAAAGCCAGGAACAGGCCCAGACAGACTGCGATTTTCAGCACTTTGTCCCATAAAGGACCATTGCGGATTGCCATAACAACTCCCCTTCTTTCCCTATTTGATTCTATTGTATACCAAAAAAAGGCGTATCTACAAGTTGTTCTTGTAAAGCGCCTGAAAAGGAGGTTTTCTGTTGTCTAAATTGACAGATGCGCCGAATTTTTTCATCGGCCGCAGTGAAGCCATTGCTCAAAATGATAAGTTATCCAATAAAGCCCGCCAGAGCCTGTACACGGCACGGGCCGCCAATACCGTCGACGCCTACCGCTCGGACTGGAACGATTTCTGTGACTGGTGCAGCTATCACCATCTGTCGTCGTTCCCGGCTGAACCAGAGACCATCGTCAATTACATCAACGACCTGGCCGACAATGCCAAGGCCAATACCATTGCCCGGCGCATCAGCGCGCTGACGGAAAATTTCGATGCTGCCGGTCTTAAAGAAAATCCCTGCCGCTACCCCATCGTCAAGAACGCCCTGCGGGGCATCAAGCGCATGAAAGGGACCATCCAGCACGGCAAGGCACCGATTCTCTTCGACGACATCAAGGAAATGCTGACTTATCTCGAAGGCGACGAAATCCAGCAGGTCCGCGACAAGGCCATTCTCCTAGTCGGCTTCTACGGGGCCCTGCGCCGGTCGGAACTGGCCGGTATCGACGTGGAAGACTTGAAGTTCACCCGCCTGGGCCTGCTCATTACGTTGCGCAAATCGAAGACAGACCAGTTCGACCAGGGCCAGATGATTGCTATTCCCATGGTCAAGGATAAAGAATACTGTGCCGTCACGGCCTTGCAGAAATGGCTTGATATCAGTGGGATTACGACGGGGCCGGTTTTTCGGGGATTGACGAAGGGGCATCATGTTCGGAAAACTCGAATTTCCGATAAATCAATCGCCCTCATCGTCAAACACTATGCCGGTCTGATGGGTATGAATCCGGATGATTACGGCGCCCACAGCCTGCGCCATGGCTTTGCCACGTCGGCGGCCCAGCATCACGTCGAAGAACGGCAGATCATGCGCCAGACCCGTCATAAGTCGCAGGCCATTGTCCGCCGCTACATCGACGAAGCGGACCGCCTCATCGACAACCCGATCTTAAAGATTACCGAAGATTCTCATTGATCTACTACCTGCCCGGCCAAAGCCGTCCGTACTTCTTCGGCCCGGCCTGGTGCGATGGGCAGGCGCAGGATTTGGCCCGGGCGGATGTCACTGGTCCCGGTCAGGCCGTTGTCTTCTAAAATCTCATTGACGACCTGGCGCACGTCCATATCATCACCGGCTGCGACCGAGGCCAGCTGCCAGACCGTCTGCCCCGGTTCGACGGCAACAGAAAGGTATTCCTGCGAAGGCTGGTAACTCCAGCCAATCTGTGTACACATAAAGAGGGCCAGCACGGCCAATACGACATATTTCATGGCAATCACTCCTGACTTTAAAACGAACGTTCTTAGAACGAAATTTCTTAGAACAACCGTTCGTAGATGGTTTTATTATACCGTCGAACGGTTGTTCTTGTCAAGATATTTTGAACAAACGTTTGATTTTTTTTATAAATTTCGCTATAATAAGGGTAGCTTATACTGGAATTGCTATAACTTTCCCAGACTGGAGTGATTATATATGATTAATAATGAAAAAATGCTGACGACCCGTCAAAAACAAATCCTGGAATATATCCGCACGTGTGTCCATAAATTCGGCTATCCCCCGTCGGTACGGGAAATCTGCAAAGAAGTCGGCCTGAGCTCGACGTCAACGGTCCACGGTTATCTCCACCGCCTGGAAGACCTGGGCTATATCCGCCGCGACCCGGCCAAGAACCGGACCATCGAACTCCTCGATGAAGGCTCGTGGCGTTCCAAGAAAGTCGTTCCCCTGCCCCTGGTCGGCCAGGTCCGGGCGGGTGCGCCGATTTTTGCTGAAGAATGTGTCGAAGACGTCTATCCCTTCCCGGCGGACTTCATCGGCAATGACTCCGTGTGTCTGGTTCTGGGCGACAACATCTTCCACGGCTCGGGCTTCACGGGTCTTCTTCGCGAGGCCGTCCGCACGGCCGAGGAGGATGGCAAGGCCACGGTCTTCGGCTACCGTGTCGACGACCCCCAGCGCTACGGCGTGGCAGAGTTCGATGCGGCGGGCAACTGCCTGTCGATTGAGGAGAAACCGGAACACCCGAAGTCGAACTACGCGGTCGTGGGCCTGTACTTCTATCCGAACAAGGTCGTGGATGTGGCCCGGGGTATCAAACCCTCGGCGCGCGGGGAGCTTGAGATCACGAGCGTCAACCAGTCGTTCCTGCAGCGCGGCGAGCTGAAGGTGCAGACGCTTCAGCGCGGCTTCGCGTGGCTGGACACGGGCACACACGACTCTCTGGCCGAGGCCTCGATCTTCGTGGAGGTCATCGAGAAACGCCAGGGTCTTAAGATCGCCTGCCTGGAGGGCATCGCCTACCATAACGGCTGGATCACGGCCGCGAAGCTCCGGGAGTTGGCGCAGCCGATGCTCAGGAACCAGTACGGGCAGTACCTGTTGAAACTCACCGACGAAACCCGACACTGATACCATGAAAGTCATCCCTACCGAAATAGAAGGTGTCGTCCTCCTCGAACCCAATGTCTTCGGGGACGAGCGGGGCTATTTTTTCGAGAGCTATTCTGAGCAGTCCTTCGACAGGCTCGTACGCCCCGTGCAGTTCGTGCAGGACAACGAGTCGATGTCGAAGTACGGCGTTCTTCGCGGGCTTCACTTCCAGCGGGGGGCGCATGCACAGTCGAAGCTGGTGCGCGTTGTCCGGGGCCGCGTGCTGGACGTCGCGGTGGACATCCGCCGCGGCTCGCCCACGTTTGGGCGGCACGTCTCCGTGGAGCTCTCGGGGGACAACAAACGGCAGTTCTTCGTGCCGCGGGGCTTCGCGCACGGCTTCTCGGTGCTGAGCGACGAGGCTGTATTCCAATACAAGTGCGACAACCTCTATGCCCCCGAATCGGAGGGCGCCATCGCGTGGAACGACCCGTCGCTGGGCATCGACTGGCACCTGCCGCCCGGAGATGTCGTGCTCTCGCCGAAAGACAGCGGCCACCCGCGGCTGGAGGAGGCCGCGGAACTGTTCGACTACAATACGGACTACTATGCTTAATATCCTGATTACGGGCGCCCGGGGGCAGCTGGGGAGCTCCCTGCGGCAGCTTGGGAGCGTGTCGCCCAACAACTACCTGGCCACCGACGTCGCGGAGCTGGACATCACCGATGCCGGGGCGGTGCTTCAAACGGTCAAGGAACAGCGTATCGACGTGATCGTCAACTGCGCGGCCTACACGAACGTGGAGCGTGCCGAGGAGGACGAGGCAAGGGCCGACCTGCTCAACCACAAGGCCGCGGCATACCTCGCAGCTGCGGCCCAAGAAACGGGTGCGACGCTGATCCACGTCTCGACAGACTACGTCTTCGACGGCACGGGGCACAGGCCCTACACGGAGGCTATGGCGACCTCGCCGCTGGGGGCCTACGGTCGTACGAAGCTGGCGGGCGAAGAGGCCGTGAAGGCCTCGGGATGCCGCTACCTGATCCTGCGCACGGCGTGGCTCTATTCGGAGTACGGGAACAACTTTCTGAAGACGATGCTGCGTCTGACCTCGGAGCGCGAGACGCTGCGCGTGGTCTTCGACCAGGTGGGCACTCCGACCTACGCCGGAGACCTGGCGCTTGCGATCTTCTCCCTGATCGAGACGGGGCGCTACGCGGGCAACGAGGGTGTGTACCACTTCACCGACGAGGGCGTGTGCTCGTGGTACGACTTCGCGGTGGAAATCGCCGCGGCCGCGGGCCATGACACGTGCCGTATCATCCCCTGCCACACGTCGGAATACCCCACGAAGGCCACCCGCCCGGCCTACTCGGTGCTGGACAAGACCCGCTTCAAGGAGACCTTCCAAATGGATATCCCGCACTGGAGGGAGGCCTTGATCTACTGCATGAAACGACTTCAACGACAATAGATATGGCGAAAATAACTTTTGGCTATGTCAGTAAGGCAAACCCCTTCATCGACCGGAAGGCATGGAGCGGCACAATTTTCAAGATCCGGGAATATCGTCTACTCCCACATCCCGCTGATTGCCCGGATGGAAGCGCACAGCATCGATAAAAAACTGATTGCAGGATGCGACATGCTGTTTTTCAGCGGAGGCTCCCAGGTGCTGTCCCGGATCGAAACGGATAAACCGGTATTCTACCTCAGCGATGCCACCTTTGAACTGATGGTCGACTATTATTGGCCGAACCTCGCCGCATGCAGCGTCAGATATGGAAACTCCATCGAACAGCGGGCTTTGGATAAGGCTTCGGTAATTATTCATTCTTCTGAATGGGCGAGTAACTCGGCCCGGGATTATTACCACATTCCGGCGTCTAAACTGAATGTGATAGAGTTTGGTGCCAATATCGATGAAAATAAGATACAAACTCCTGTTAAACAGGAGTTTGCAGGGGGGGGGGTATTTGCTCCGCATACTGTTTTCCGGGGTCGACTGGGAGCGGAAAGGCGGCGAGATTGCTGTAGATACGGTCATGCAGCTTAATGCCGCCGGTATCCGTGCGACGCTGTATGTCGCAGGTATTAAAGACCTGCCTCAAAAACACCGGGATAATCCGCATGTTAAAAACATCGGCTTTTTGAATAAGAATATTCCCGAACAATATCACCAGTATGTGCAACTTTGGCAGCAAGCCGATATTCTGTTGTTGCCGACACGCGCGGAATGCTCTGCCATCGTGTATTGCGAGGCTGCGGCTTACGGAATCCCCGTTTTCACGACCGATACCGGCGGAATAGCTAATTATGTCGTGAACGGCGTGAACGGATACAGGCTTCCCCTGACAGGTACGGGAGCCGATTTTGCCAACAAGATAAAGGAGTGCATATGCAAGCAGGAATTTTCCGGATTGTCTGAAAATGCAAGGAGATTATATAAAGAAAAATTGAGCTGGCCGGCCTGGTCTTCCCGGTTTGCTGAAATGGTGGAAACTTATTCCGAACGAGAAAATCAAATATAAGATACGAGATAATGGCACCAAAACGCACCATCCTGATTACGGGCGGCGCGGGCTTTATCGGCTCGCACGTAGTACGCCTGTTCGTGACGAAATACCCGGATTACCGGATCGTGAACCTGGACAAACTGACCTATGCGGGGAACCTTGCCAACCTGCGGGACATCGAGGATTCCCCGAACTACGTGTTCGAGAAGGGTGACATCTGCGACCTGGATATGCTGCGGGCGCTGTTCGGGCAGTATGACATCGACGGGGTCATCCACCTT
>OLWW01001509.1_pt1 | contig 9930 bp, 5 predicted proteins | sample 1673991 | NCBI WGS metagenome assembly OLWW01 (sample SAMEA103958136, study PRJEB25191) | human gut metagenome
TTACCGGTAAAGAGCAGTTCCTTGCCGGGAACCGTCAGGGCAACATCTTTATTGGGAGAAATTTTACCCGACAGGTTAATGCCCGGCGCTTCGGGCATCTCTTTGCAAAGAGCCTCAAATGCTTTATAAGGCACTTGTTTGTTGTCTCCCTTCCACAGTCTTTCGGTCAGCACCTGAACGGCCGGAAAAGCACGGATATGCACATCCTGTTGCGAAATACCGTTACCACACTGGTCATTCCATACGGCAAACATTCCGCCCAATACTCCCGGAGTGCCTTCGGGAAGTGTCTGCTTGCGGTTTATCATCCAGGGAGTCCATGTCTCATACAGCCATTGATGGTCCAAAAACTCGCGATAGTAGCCCGCACCGGGCACAATATACAGATAGGTATCGCAAGTATTGATAAGCTTATATCCATCTTTTAAAGATACTTCCGGATCTACCCAGTCATACGACCACGCATTTACCGTTACTCCCTCTGCCTTTACAGGAGTCTTTCCGGGAAGCCATTTCAAGCCTCCCCACATACGCGGAGTCTTACCATACTTCTCAATGTACTTCAAGTAGCGGTCAGTGAAATAACGATACTGCTCGGCTTCTTTCTTATTGTATTCATCCGTACCGATATGCACATCAGGGCCTATAAACACGGGATTCTCTCCTCCGATATACTCGTCCAGCAACGAATCTACAAAATGATAGGTTTCCTCCTTATACAAATCCAAATGGTCCATACCATACTCTTTGCTACCTATTTCAGGGTTATAGTGAGTGAACGCCAATGAATGGGCAGGAATGTCTATTTCAGGAATCACATTCACCCCATATTCCATACCCAGCCGTTGCAAATCGGTAAACTCTTTCTTGGTATACGAGCCGTCTTTTGCGGTCAGACCGGGAAAACGTTCACTTTCAAGACGGAATGCAGCATAAGTCTTGTTCCAGTCATTGTCAAAGAACTGAGGAAAACCGTTATCGTTCAGATGAATCTGGAACTCATTCATCTTATAGAAAGAAAGTATCTTCACATATTGCTTCAAATAGTCCAATGTAAAGAACTTGCGGCCGGCATCAATCATAAAACCACGGTTAGGAAATAAAGGGAAGTCGCGTGCCGTTCCTTTCGAAATCTTTCCCTGCTGCTTATAAAGCATCTGTAGCAGCGTACGGGTTCCCCAGAACACTCCCTTTCGGGTGGGCGCTTCAATCCCGGCATACCGGTTCACCGACAGTTTATAGCCTTCATCACCCAACTCCTTGTCCGGCTTCATCAAAGCCATATAAATATCATTTTTGCCCGGTTTGCCGATTTTCACGGAATAGTTCCACCCCATCATCATGCTCAAGTCATCTGCCAATATCTCGGCGGTAGACAAAAGCACAGCCTCATCAGCAGGGTTGACGACAATATTACCTTCGGCAGGAAGAGCCAGTTTGCCACTGCCACCTTTCCATTGCTGAAGAGCGGGAATTACTTGGGGACACGGTTCTTGTGCAGAAATCGCACAACATGCTATCCACAGACAGCATAGAATAAAAAAATTTTTCATAAGCATTGAGGTTTTAAAAAAGGTTGTATCAAAAGTATATACCGTTGACGATTTGACAGCATCATCAACGCTTTGACACACCTCCGACTATTTTCTTGATATCATTCAGTTTATTCAAAGCTTCAAGAGGAGTCAGATTATTGACATCCAAATTCAGAATCTCATCACGTACCTGACACAGTACGGGGTCGTCCAGTTGGAAGAAACTGAGCTGCATCCCATCTCGGCCGGAAGCTATCTCCGCCGTCGGTTTGGCAATTCCCTGCTGACGGTTGTCCGTCTCCAATTGGTGTAGGATATCGTTTGCACGTTTCACGATACTCTTCGGCATACCGGCCATTTTCGCCACATGGATACCAAAAGAGTGCTCACTGCCTCCCCTCTCCAACTTACGCAGAAAGATGACTTTATTATCGACCTCCTTCACCGATACATTGTAGTTTTTAATGCGTTTGAAGGATTTCTCCATTTCATTCAGCTCATGATAGTGAGTAGCAAAAAGCGTACGCGCCTTTGCACGCGGATGTTCATGGATGTGCTCCACAATCGCCCATGCAATAGAGATGCCATCGTAAGTGGAAGTCCCCCGACCCAACTCGTCAAACAGCACCAGACTGCGTGGAGAAAGGTTGTTCAGGATATCTGCTGCCTCATTCATTTCTACCATAAAGGTAGACTCTCCCACCGATATATTATCGCTGGCACCCACACGGGTGAATATCTTATCCACCATACCGATACGGGCACTCTCTGCAGGAACAAAACACCCGATTTGCGCCAACAGCGTAATCAATGCCGTTTGGCGAAGCAAAGCCGATTTACCTGCCATATTAGGCCCCGTGATAATGATAATCTGCTGACTGTCGGTATCCAGATACACATCATTGGCAATGTACTTCTCTCCCACCGGAAGTTGTTTCTCTATTACCGGATGGCGTCCCTGCTTAATATCCAGCACATCACTGTCCTCTACTATCGGACGGATGTACTTATTCGCTCCGGCAACATTGGCAAAAGCAAGCAGACAGTCCAGACGGGCTATCTGATTGGCATTTATCTGAATGGCAGGGATATATTCGGCAAGGGAAAGAACCAAATCATTATAAAGCTTGGTTTCGAGTGCCATAATCTTATCTTCCGCACCCAGAATCTTTTCTTCGTATTCCTTCAGCTCCTGTGTGATATAACGCTCTGCATTCACCAACGTCTGTTTGCGAATCCACTCGGCAGGCACTTTGTCCTTATGTGCATTACGCACCTCTATATAATAACCGAATACATTGTTATAGGCAATCTTCAAGCTGGGGATGCCGGTCTGGTCACTCTCACGCTGCTGCAACTGCAACAAATAATCCTTCCCCGAGAAAGCAATGCGGCGCAACTCGTCCAGCTCTTCACTGACTCCATCGGCTATCACACCTCCCTTGTTCACCAGCAACGGAGGATCATTCTTTATCTCTTTGGCTATTTTCTCGCGTATATTAAGACAGAGATTGAGTTGTTCACCAATACGCCGCAAACTGTCATTATCGGCATTCAGGCAAGCATTCCTGATAGGCTCGATGGCTTGCAGCGCCACCTTCAGCTGAACCACCTCACGCGGAGAGATACGTCCCACGGCAGCCTTGGACACGATGCGTTCCAAATCACCGATGAGATGCATTTTCTCTTCTATGAACTCTTTAAAATCCGGTTCGCGGAAGAAATACTCCACCACATCCAAACGTTCATTGATAGGCTTCTCATCCTTCAATGGAAACACCACCCAGCGTTTCAGCAGACGTGCTCCCATCGGACTGATGGTTTTGTCGATAACATCCAGCAAGCTCGTACCACCATCATTCATACTGCCCAGCAATTCCAGACTTCGGACAGTGAATTTATCCAAGCGCACATAGCGGTCTTCCTCAATACGCGAAAGCGAAGTGATATGGCCGATTTGATAATGTTGCGTCATGTCCAGATATTGCAGAATGGCACCCGAAGCGATGATGCCGTTCTTAAGATGCTCCACACCAAAGCCTTTCAAATTCTTCGTTTCAAAATGTTTCAGCAGCTTCTCGCGGGAAGAAGTCTCGGTAAACACCCAGTCTTCCAGCTCAAACGTAAAGAACTTATTGCCGAAGTTACCTTCGAACATTCCCCGCTTTCCACGTTCAAACAAAATTTCTTTGGGAGCAAAGTTATTCAACAGCTTATCCACATAGTCAAACGGTCCTTCCGCCGTTAGAAACTCACCTGTAGAAATATCCAAAAAAGCAACACCACACGCAGACTTGCCGAAATGAACTGCCGCCAAAAAGTTATTTTCTTTATACGAAAGCACATTGTCATTGATGGCAACCCCCGGAGTCACCAATTCGGTAATACCCCTCTTCACCAGCTTCTTTGTCAGCTTCGGGTCTTCCAACTGGTCGCAAATGGCCACACGCTTACCGGCACGTATCAGTTTCGGCAAATAAGTATCCAAAGCGTGATGCGGGAAGCCCGCCATTTCCACACTCTTACCTTGTCCGTTGGCACGCTTGGTCAGTGTAATTCCCAGTATTTCAGAAGCAACAACAGCATCTTCGGAATAGGTTTCATAGAAATCTCCACACCTGAAAAGCATAATCGCATCGGGATGCTTTGCCTTCAACTCAAAAAACTGCTTCATCATCGGGGTTAAAACCACATCGTTTGCCACTGTTGTATCCTTTCTTTTTAAAGTTCTTAAATGTCGGACAAAGATAGCAAATCGACCTCTGATTTTAAAACAGTGAAAGGAAAAGTTTTACACTATTTATCCTTTCCGCAGCTACACAATATCTACAATAATCTTTGCTTCTTTCAATTTTCGGAGCATCTTTGCTTCTTTCATTGAGCGTGCCGGCATCTTGCCATGAGCCAACCGCCATACTTTCCACGGAGTAATCTGATACTTGAATGCCAGACTACAATAAACAATATATACCCAATAAATACCAAAATATTAACCGCATAGTCATTTTATTGTTTATATCTTTGTGCACATAAACAAATAAAGACAATGAAAAAGATAGAAGTAAAAGAGCTGAAAGACAACATGTTTGAGACAATCAGCAAAGAATGGATGCTGGTAACCGCCGGTACAAAAGATAAATTCAATACAATGACTGCCAACTGGGGCGGCATCGGATTCTTATGGAACAAGCCGGTAGCCTTCATCTTTATCCGCCCCGAACGCTACACGTTCGATTTCATAGAGCAGAATGATTATCTCACTCTCTCTTTCTTGGGCGAAGAGCATAAGGATGTTCATAAAATTTGCGGTTCTAAGTCAGGGCGAGACATAGATAAAGTGAAAGCAACAGGACTTCAACCCTTATTCACCGAAAATGGAAGTATTACTTTTGAACAAGCCCGGCTGACCTTTGAGTGCAAGAAACTGTATGCCGATATGATTAAGCCGGAAGACTTTATCGACCAAAGCATTATCGACCGATGGTATGGAGAAGCACACGGAGGCTTTCACAAAATGTATGTGGTAGAGATTGTCAATGTATTGGAGGCAATCTCATAAAACGCGCGGCTGAGTTCCTAAAATGGAAAGCATATATCCTGTTCTTGGCACAGTTTCCAAGGACAGGCTCTCGTCTCCCGACAGATATTTTCGCAGTCTCGCCACATAGTTATTCAAACTCTGCTCGCTGCCGGAAGTACCCTCCCACAGTTCCTGCACTATTTGTTCGCGACTTACTGTTTGATTCATGTTCTGTGCCAACAATTTCAGCAGTTTATATTCAAAATCAGTCAGCCTTCTCACAGGTTCCTCGCCTTTGAACAACATACTGTCTCCGGCTCTCAGATTGAACATTCCGATGGATAGTCCTTTCGGATGAAAACATGGCGTGTGCCTGCGTATATAAGCCACCAACTCCTCCATTTCGAAAGGCTTTCGCAGATAAGCGATGCCACCTGCATCCAGCGCCCTTGCCACTTCCGAACCGGCTATGTGTGAAGAGACAAACAAAATCGGTGTATCGGGAGCCGTCAGCTTGAGTTCCGCAACGGCATCTATTCCATTCTTCTCTCCTATCTCTACATCCAGCACCATTATGTCCGGCTGCATTTCCTGAACCACACCCTGAATCCCTACCAGCGTAGTGCAATACTCCGCAGCATAGCCCGAAGCCCTTAATGCCAAAATCACCACTTGACCCAATGCGATGTCATCGTCTACAAACAAAACTTTTGTCTTCTCCATCCGTCTTTTCTCCTTTCAATCAACGACATGGAATAATGAATGTAAAAGTGCTTCCTTCACCTTCGGCACTCTTCACCATTATCTCCCCTCCATGTTCATTTATAATATATTGGGATTGTGCCAATCCTATGCCGTAACCCTTCTGCTGTTGCTCTTCGCTTCGGGGGACCCGATAGAACTGGGTGAACAATTTCCTCTGATGGCATGGGGCGATACCCCAACCATTGTCTTTGACAGATACACGCAACCGCTCATTCACAATGGAGAGCGAGACCTCTATCATCACTCCTGCATCCGAATATTTCAAGGCATTCTCCATCAGGTTACGAATCACGTTCTCTATATACATACCGTCGGCCATTACCTGCAAACCCGCAGGAAGCTCATTGATGATGCAGATGGTATGGGGCTTGACCGGATAGAGGCAGGACAACTCCTTCTTCACTCCCTCTGCCATTTCCGGAACATCGATCAGGCTTTTATTCAATACCACCTGCCGGCGGTCCATGCGTGCGGTCATTAATAAGGCTTCTATATTGGAAATCAAACGCCTAACACCCGCTTTACTCGTTTCAAGCATCTCCTTGGTCTCTTTGTCGGGTGTTGTCTGTTTCAACCACCCCATCATCGTAATAACACTGTTCAATGGAGACTTCAAATCATGAATAGTGCCATTGATGGTCATCTCCCTCTTGCGAAGCAATGCTTCCTTCCGGCGAATGGCAGTCAGCTGGAAAAACAGACAAAGCAATACCAGCAACATCATGCAGGCAGAAAGAGCCAGCGTCCAAAGCTGATGTCTTAGAAAATGAGACATAGGAATATCTGCCTTTATCTGAAGATATTGCAAGCCTTTTGTGCCAATAGGATGAAGCTGAGATACATAATCAGGCGTATGGCTTTCCAAGTCTCCAACAGAAGAAATCATTACGGTGTCTTTATCATAAAGAAGGAATTGATGAGGATGATGGACAATGCTGTCTGACGCACGCCAAAGGCTGTCCAAAGTGTTTAAATTCAAGGGAAAACCAGACTTCAATAGAAGATCTTGCATCAGCTGGTCAACTATTTCCCCAGCGGTTCCTCCAATTCCTGCTTTTTGAGCTGCTATAACATCAATAGTATCTGCGCCTCCCGGTAAACGACGAAGACTGTCTATTTCCTCCTGAGTCATATGCGATATATGTTTTCGCATTATTCTAGGACGCTCTTTAGGTTTTACCCCTACTCTTAATGCATCTCGAATTATCCTTTCACGAGTAGAAAGTTTTTGTACTATATCTTCTATCCCTATTATTTTTTCATCAACATATCGATTATACAGACTATTTATATAACTTACTTGCAGACAGACTGTTGCCACAATTGCTACTAATGTTATATAATAATATTTCTTCATCTTATAATCTATTTTAGAATGCAAAGATAATCGTTTCAAGTCAAAAAGATTATAAAATGATTATGTTTTTATTATAAACGCTCCATACAGAACTACTTACCTTTGCAATAGCAAAACTTAAAAAACAATTGATATGACAAAAACACTCATTACACTCCTTTTGGGAGTCATATACAGTTGGCCGGCTATAAGCATGGCACAAGAGGTGGATAATTTGAAAATAGAAGTCACCGGTTCCGTTATCGACAGCCTGAATAATGAACCCATACCATACGCTTCTGTCAGCGCTCTCCTAATGCCCAATCAAACCTGCATTGCAAGAACTGTCCCACACCGTAACGGAACCTTTTTACTGAAATTAAATAAAGATTCTCAATACGCTATAATCATATCCTGTATAGGAATGAAGACCGTAACAAAGAATATAAAGACCGGAACATCTCCTATTAACCTCCATCATATTATGCTGGAAGAAGATTCACAACAGTTGGGAGAGGTGGAAGTCATAGCAAAGAAGCAACGCATATCACTGACCGACAATGGTTTCTCTTACAGTTTTAAGAACGACAAGACTCTTTTGGCCGAAAACCTTCTTTATGCAATGAAAAAAGTGCCGCTTGTCTCTGTAAGCGGTGATGGAACGCTTTCCGTAAAAGGAGGTTCAAATTATGTCATTTATCTGAATGGAAAACCCTATACTTTGGCCAACTCCAATCCGAAAGAAGTATTACAAAGCATTCCGGCCTCATCCATAGAAAAGGTGGAAGTCATCACCAACCCGGACTTGCGATATGGCATGTCAGAGGGTGGCTCTATTCTAAACATCATCACCCTGAAAAACCAACCTAATAACTACCGCATCATTCTGAATGCCGGCGGAAATACACATCCTGCGGAAAATGCCGGCGTAAACATTCTTTTTACTAAAGATAAACTATCGGCTTCTTTCGGTTACAGTTTCAATAATACACAGCTCGACCACGTACCATCATCGTCCTATACAGAAACATTTCTGAATGAAACGGATAAAACAGTCACCACACAGGAATGGGAAACAGACGGAAATATAACAAATCATCTGATAAAAGGACTATTGGAATACAACATAGATACACTGAACTCTGTCTATGCTGATGCCAACTTCATGCTACAAAGGATTAACATGAACACAATATATAACAATAATTACCAAACACCCTCAAATCCTTATTATCACTCGAATGTATTTGACAAAATAAACCAACACGACGGTGCCCGTGAGATTAATCTGTCATACAGAAACTTATATCCACACAAGAAAAGAGAACGGTTCTTATTAACCTATCGATATGCATTCAACCCGGATAATAAGAAAAACAATGTGACTGAACGCTCCTTCACTGACTCTGAAAATAAAGACTGTTATAATGAATACATCCACAAAGCCAATACAAAAGGTGGATTAACCGAACACACGGTACAAGCTGATTATACTATTCCACTGAATAAGCATACTCTTTCTATAGGAGCAAAAGATATTTATAGAAGGAGCACGTCCAGTCCATTATATTATGAGTGGAATCCCGAAACAGGGACATGGATAGAGGGAAACAAATATGCGCAGAACGAAATAGATAAGTTCAAACAAAAACAGAATATATGGGCTGCTTATTTATCTTACCAGCTACGCCTTAATCAATTTTCCTTCAGTGCCGGTGCTCGTATAGAAAATACTTATAACAAAATAGAGTACAGCAATGAAAAGGAGAATGAGTACTCCTATCACACATTCGACTGGATACCCCGTTTGTTCCTATCCTATACTTTATCACAATATTCCAGTCTTTCTTTATCATATTCTTCACTGATAAAACGTGCTTCCATCTGGCAGATGAACCCATATCAGCAGCAAGTTGATGAATTCTCTGTAGAATATGGTAATCCCGATATCCGCTCGGAAAAAATAAACCAAATGAACTTATCCTACTATTATTTCTCTAACTCTGTCACTTTTGCCACATGGCTGGACTACTCAAACACAGACAATGCTATCGTCAAATATCCATCCCAACAGAATGAGAAAACAATAGCATATACTTACGACAACTTAGGAAGCTATAATAAAATAACAGGTTCTATCTATATTAGTTATAGCCCCACAGAAGCATTGTCCTTCAATATCAACGGCAGAGTAGGTAAAACCTATATGAAATCTACGCGACTTGATTTCAAGCAACATGCCACGCACTATTCTTTAAATTTAAGCGGAGACTGGAATTTGAAGAATGATTGGACAATAGGAGCACAATGGGGTATTTTTCAGCAAGAACCTGAAATGCAAATAGCATATAATAAGTTCCAAAAGTATTCCTGCTATGTACAGAAACGAATGTTAGACAATAAATTGAACATCAGATTAAATATTAACAGCCCCTTTAGAAATGAGAAATATCGTGAAGCCGTACAGCATGTGCAAAATAGTAATTTTTCAAGGCAAACACGATTTGGTATCGTCGCACGCAGTGTAATGATTGATTTGTCTTATTCATTTGGGTCAGGAAAAACCTCGGCGAAACGAAAAGTCATAATTAATAATGATGACCTTCTTCAAAACACAGGTGTTCGCTGATATCAATACAATTGCCAGCAAGACAGATAGGGAAAGCAGTATAAAACTTTCCTCATTTGTTTTTCTCCTTTCAATCAACGACATGGAATCATGAATGTAAAAGTGCTTCCTTCACCTTCGGCACTCTTCACCATTATCTCCCCTC
>OLWW01001512.1_pt1 | contig 9921 bp, 10 predicted proteins | sample 1673991 | NCBI WGS metagenome assembly OLWW01 (sample SAMEA103958136, study PRJEB25191) | human gut metagenome
CACCCACGAACATGAGCACCGCGCCAATGCTTAAAATCAGCACCGTGCCGGAAAGGTGGGGCTCCAGCAGCATGAGCACCGCCACCACCCCCAGCACCAGCGCAAAGGGCACTACCCCCACCGCAAAGCTGCCCATGCGGTCATGGTTCAAAGCGATGATATGGGCAAACACCAGTACCACCGCAAATTTGGCGATCTCGCTGGGCTGCAATGTGCCAAGCCCCGGCAGCACAAGCCAGCGCTTGCAGCCGTTATATTCCGGCATGAACAGCACCGCCGTCAGCAGCACCAGCGAGAGTGCCAACAGCGGCCACGCAAGCTTGTGATAGATATGGTAGTCCACCCGGCTGGCCATCCACATGGCCCCCAGCCCTATGGCGGCGTACAGCAGCTGCGGCCGCACATAGGCAAAGGCGTCCTGCCGCCGGTACAGCGCCACCGCGCTGCTGGCGCTGCACAGCATCACCAGCCCAAAGGCTACCAGTGTGAGCACCAGCACCAGAAAGGGCAGGTCCATGGGCGGCAGCGGCCGCAGCAGCCCTTTGCGGGCAGCAGTTCTGTGCAATCCCGGTCACCTCCGTTTCTGTTATTGTACGCGGATGCGGGGGCGGTTAGTCATACGCACCGCCCCCGGGCGCATAAACTGCCCGCAAAGGGGGTGCTGCCATGCGCGGTTCAAAACCCATGGACGCCCTGCGCACTTTGCCGGAGCGGGAGTTTCGTCTGCGGGCACGGCTCATTGCGGTGGGCCTGTGCGCCGTCTGCTTTGCAGGGCTCATCGGGCGGCTGTTCTGGCTGCAATTATGCACCGGCGGCTGGTACACCCAGCGAGCGCTGGGGCAGCAGCTGCGGGACACCGTTGTGCCCGCTGACCGGGGCAAAATATACAGCGCCGACGGTGCGCTGCTTGCCGCCAACAGCAGCTGCTGGACCCTGCGCGCCAGCCCCCGGGAGATGCCGGAGGAAAAGCTTGCCCTTGCCGCCAAGGGGCTTGCGGAGATTCTGGAGCTGGACGAGGCCAAGCTGCTGGAAAAGTTCAACGACCGGCGCTCCAACGACTGCCTTTTGCGCTACCGGGTGGAGCGGGAAACTGCCGATGCCGTGCGGGATTTCTGCGCAGAGAACGGCATTACCGGCGTGCGCATCAATCAGGACTCCAAGCGCTGGTACCCGCAGGGGGAGTTTTTGGCCTCAGTGCTGGGGTTCACCAACGTAGACAACGCCGGGGTCAGTGGGCTGGAACTCGAATACAACGACACCCTTACCGGGCAGAACGGAGTGGTGCTGACCGCCGTGAACGCTTGGGGCTACACGCTGGCGCAGAGCTACGAGACCGAGCTTGCCCCCGTGGAGGGCTGCGGGCTGCGGCTGACCATCGATGCAAATATTCAACATTATCTTGAAAATGCGTTGAATTATGCGGTGCAGGAGCACCATGTAGCTGCCCGCAGCGTGGGCATCGTGCTGGAGGTGAACACCGGGGCAGTGCTGGCCATGGCCACTACCCCGGCCTACGACCCCAACCAGCCCCGGGTCATCGCCGACAAGGCCGCGCGCGCCGCCGTAGATGCCCTTTCCGGTAAAGAGCGCGCTGCCGCCTTGCAGCTGGCGCAGCAGACCCAGTGGCGCAACAAGGCGGTAAGCGACCTGTACGAGCCGGGCAGCGTGTTCAAGCTCATCACCTGCGCGGCGGCGCTGGATGCCGGAGCCATTACCCGGCACTCCACCTTTTACTGCGGAGACTCTATCTCGGTGGCGGGCACGCGGTTCCACTGCGCCAACCACAAGCGTCACGGCAGCCAGACCGTGACGCAGGCGCTGGAAAACTCCTGCAACCAGAGCTTTATCCAGATCGGGGCGCGGCTGGGCAAGCAGGCTTTCTGCGATTATTTTGCCGCCTTTGGCCTGCGGGAGCCCACCGGCATCGACCTGCCCGCCGAGCCGAAAAAGAGCCTGTACTACACCGCCGACCGCATGGGGCCGGTAGAGCTTGCCTCCTGCGCCTTCGGGCAGAGCAGTAAGATTTCCTATCTGGAAATGGCTGCCGCCGTCTGCGCGGTGGTGAACGGTGGCAAGCTGATGCAGCCGTATCTGGTCTCGGACATCCTTGCGCCGGACGGCAGCGTTTTGCAGCACAACCAACCGGTCTGCAGGCGGCAGGTCATCCAGCCCACAACTTCCGCCACCATGCGGGAGATGATGGAGGCGGTAGTACTGTACGGCGGCGGGCGCAACGCGCAGATCGCGGGCTACCGGGTGGGCGGCAAAAGCGGCACCAGCCAGAAGCTGGACAGCGCCGACGAAAAAGCCCGCATTGCCAGCTTTGTGGCGGTGGCTCCCATCGACGATCCGCAGTTTCTCTGCCTGGTCTGCCTGGACGAACCCCACAGCTGGACGACCGCAGGCGGCAGCCTGTCGGCCCCCGTCTGTGCCGAAGTGCTGGAGCAGACGCTGGTGTACAGGGGCGTGCCCCGCGCCACGGAAGCCCCGGCTGCCTCCACAGCAGAGACCGCCGCCGACCTCCCCGCTGACGGCGACAGTTTTGACGGGGCCTGAAAACGGGCAGCAAAAAAGACCGCCGAAGCGGTCTTGAAGTGCTTGTTTTCAGTTCTGGTGCGGCTGCTCGCGGAACTTGATCTCGCCGGTCTCGCTGTTCATGGATTCCACAATGGCAAGGCTCTCCAGCTGGATGCCCTTGCTGCGGATCAGCTCACCGCCCTGCTGGAAGCCCTTTTCCACGGCGATGCCGATGCCCTCTACGGTGGCACCGGCTTCCTCGGCCAGTTCCAGCAGACCCATCAGGGCGCAGCCGTTGGCCAGAAAATCGTCGATGATCAGCACATGATCCTCCGGGGTGAGGAACTTTTTGGAGACGATGACGTTGTAGATCTTTTTGTGGGTGAAGGACTGGATCTGGGTCTTGTAGTTGTCGTAGTCCAGATTGATGCTCATGGATTTTTTGGCAAACACCACCGGCACGTTCAGCTCGCTGGCCACCACAGCCGCAATGCCGATGCCGCTGGCCTCGATGGTGAGCACCTTATTGATGGGCTTGCCTGCAAACAGGCGCTTCCACTCCCGTGCCATCTCGCGGAACAACGGGATGTCCATCTGGTGGTTGATAAAGCTGTCCACCTTGAGCACGTTGCCCTCGCGCACAATGCCGTCCTTGCGGATACGATCTTCCAGCATCTTCATAAAATATATCCTCCAACCCTTGCAGGCGCGTTTTCTGCCTCCGGCTCGCCCGCCGCGAAAAGCGCCTGCCTGTTTTCCATTCCCGGGTGCGCGCCACACGCACCCATCATATAATGTTTCACCTAGTATACCGGAAGCATCCCGCTTTGACAAGGGGTTTTCTTTCCAAAATTCGTAAAAATACGGCACCAAACCTCTTCGTTTTTTCTAAAAGTATGACCTTGTCCAAAAATACCGAAACTTCGTGAGGTTGTCGGGTCATTTTTGGTTTATCCTCCCTTGTTCTTTCGCGGTTTTTGAGTATACTATTCTTAATAGGAGAAGGGTCATATCCGGGATTTTTGACCGGACGAGGAGGAAAATGGTATGAAAACAGGACTTGTGCTGGAAGGCGGCGCTATGCGCGGAATGTTCACCGCCGGCGTACTGGATGTGCTGATGGAGCATAACATCCAGCTGGACGGTGCCGTTGGTGTGTCGGCGGGGGCAGTGTTCGGCTGCAACTACAAGTCGCACCAGATCGGGCGCACCATCCGCTATAACACGGAATACTGCACCGACAAGCGCTACGCCAGCTTTGGCAACCTGCTGCGCACCGGTAATCTGTACAGCGAGCAGTTCTGCTACCATACCGTGCCGGAAAAGCTGGACCCCTTTGACACCAAGACCTTCCAGAAGAACCCCATGGACTTTTTTGTGGTGTGCACCGATGTACGCACCGGCGATCCCATCTACCGCAAGTGCCGCACCGGCGACGCCGAGGACATCCAGTGGATGCAGGCTTCGGCATCCATGCCGCTGGCGGCCAAAATCGTGAAGATCGGCCACTATCAGCTGCTGGACGGCGGTGTTGCGGATTCCATTCCTGTGCGCTTTTTCGAGTCTATCGGCTACAAGCGCAACCTGATCATCCTGACCCAGCCCAAGGGTTTTGTAAAGCAGAAAAACAAGATGCTGCCCCTTATCCGGGCAAGGTATGTGCGCTATCCCGCTTTTGTGGAGGCCGTGGCAGACCGGCACCAGCGCTACAACGAGACGCTGGCCTATATTTCCATGCTGGAGCAGTCCGGCCGGGCCTTCGTCATCCGCCCGCCCATCCCGCTGGAGATTCCCTCCATGGAGCGCGATCCCGCCCAGCTGCGCCGCGTTTACGAGACCGGCCGTGCTGTGGCACAGATTCAGATCGACAAGATCGCAGCCTATGTGGAGGAGTCCAAGGCTGCACCGGAAGAATAATACGAAAGGCTGCTGCATAGAGTTTATGCGGCAGCCTTTTTTGATAAGAGAATGATTGGAATGCCCTCCGCTTTTTACGGGTTGCGGCACCCAGCATCCGCATCGTGCCTTGGGCGGCACTTGCGTCTTGCTGGCCGCTGCCCCAACAACTCCTCCCTGTTTCCGCCATTGGCGGCGGTCGTCGTTGTTGCTGCGCATATTTAGCGGAATTTTATTTTTATAGTTAGGCTTCAGAAACGCCTGCGGGCGTCTCTGAAGCCTTTTTTCACGGAGAGATACAAAAAGAGGCCTGCACCTTGCGGTGCAGACCTCCTGATGTTCAAGAAAGAACGGTAAGAGAAGGGGTTAAATTACTTAACCTCAACCTTAGCGCCAGCCTCTTCCAGCTTCTTCTTGATGTCGTCAGCCTCAGCCTGGGAGACCTTCTCCTTGACAGCCTTGGGAGCGCCATCAACGATAGCCTTAGCCTCCTTCAGGCCCAGACCGGTGATCTCCTTAACGACCTTGATGACCTGCATCTTGGTAGCGCCAGCCTCAGCCAGGATGACGTCGAACTCGGTCTTCTCTTCCTCAGCGGAAGCAGCAGCGCCAGCAGCAGCGGGAGCAGCAGCAGCAACAGCAGAAACACCGAACTCCTCGCAGTAGGTGTCGATCAGTTCCTTCAGCTCCAGAACGGTCAGGCCCTTGACGGACTCGATGATGGCAGTAATCTTCTCAGAAGCCATGGTAATAACCCTCCAATATCAATGGTTTTAGTTTGTTTCAGTTTTTTGTTAAGCGGCGGTCACGCGGCCATCAGGCAGCGGGCTCCTCCTGCTTGTCGGCATAAGCCTGCATTGCAACGGCCAGACCAGACAGAGTGCTGGTGAGGGCGCCTGCAAACATGGACAGCATACCTTCGCGGTTGGGCAGCTTTGCGATAGCGTTGGTCTCGGCGGCGTTCATAGCCTTGCCTTCCATGAAGCCAGCCTTCACGACGAACTTCTTGGACTTATCGCCATCCTGATACTTGCACAGGATGCGGGCAGCAGCAGCCGGGTCCTCAGCAGACAGAGCAATTGCGGTATCACCCTTGAAGTACTCAGCAATAGCTTCGTACTGGGTGCCAGCAACAGCACGGCGCAGCATGGTGTTTTTGACAACCATGTACTCAACGCCAGCTTCACGCAGTTCCTTACGCATCTTGGTATCATCAGCAACGCTGATGCCGTTGTAAGAAACGACAACGCCAGCCAGAGAACCAGCGATCTTGGTGTTCAGTTCTGCAACATAAGCCTTCTTGGCTTCCAGAATCTTTGCACTGGGCATTTGTTTTCACCTCATTCCGCTTGTAAGATATACAGGCAAGCGGCTCTATCAAAAGAAAAAGCCACTTTCCCGTTGCCGGGAAAATGGCTTTGAAGCAAATTCAAAACGCACGTTTCTCGGCAGGTGGGTCAAACCCGTTAGGCCCCAAAGGGCGCCTGCTGTCTTAAAAACAGCTTAATTATAATAGCACGGGAATGTGCGTTTGTCAAGCATTTTTTAAGAGAAAATTCTCTTATACACCATACTTGTTGGTGGCAACGCGAACGCCGGGGCCCATGGTGGTGGCGATGGTTGCGCTCTTGAAGTACTGGCCCTTGGCAGCAGCCGGCTTAGCCTTAGCAATGGCTTCCAGGACGGTGTCCAGGTTGGCCATCAGCTTTTCAGCGCCAAAAGAAGCCTTGCCAACGGGAACATGGATGATGTTCTGCTTGTCCAGGCGGTACTCGATCTTACCGGCTTTGGCATCGGTAACAGCCTTGCCAACGTCGGGGGTAACGGTGCCAGCCTTCGGGTTCGGCATCAGACCACGAGGTCCGAGGATCTTACCCAAGCGGCCAACGCGGCCCATCATATCCGGGGTGGTAACCAGAACGTCGAAGTCCAGGTAGCCGCCCTGGATCTTGGCGATCAGATCATCATCGCCAACTTCCTGAGCACCGGCAGCCTCAGCAGCCTTAGCAGCGTCGCCCTTGCAGATAGCAACAACGCGAACGTTTTTGCCAGTGCCGTTGGGCAGAACAACAGCGCCGCGGACCTGCTGATCAGCATGGCGGCTGTCAACGCCAAGGCGGACATGCAGCTCAACGGTCTCGTCGAACTTGGCCTTAGCGGTCTTGCAGCACAGCTCCAGGGCTTCCTGGGGCTCGTAGGTCTTGGTACGGTCGATCAGCTTAGCGCTGTCGACATAATGTTTACCGTGATTCATTACTTTATTCCTCCATTGTGGTAGTTATCGGATTTATCCTCCCACGCAAAAGAGCTTAATCAGCCCTCGACGGTGACGCCCATGCTGCGGCAGGTGCCCTTGATCATGCTGACGGCAGCTTCCAGAGAAGCAGCGTTCAGGTCAGGCATTTTGGTCTTGGCGATCTCTTCGGCCTGAGCCAGAGTGATGGAGCCAACCTTGTTCTTGTTGGGCACGCCAGAGGCGGTGTCGATGCCAGCGGCCTTCTTGATCAGGACCGGAGCCGGCGGGGTCTTGGTGATGAAGCTGAAGGAACGGTCAGCGTAAACAGTGATGACAACGGGGATGATCATGCCGATCTGGCCCTTGGTACGTTCGTTGAACTCCTTGGTGAACGCCATGATGTTAACGCCCTTCTGGCCCAGAGCAGGACCAACAGGGGGAGCCGGAGTTGCCTTGCCGGCGGGAATTTGCAGCTTAATGTAGCCAGTGATTTTCTGTGCCATGATAAATTGCACCTCCAAAATTTGTGGTGAGTTGCGGCCCGCGGTGCAGGCCTCCCACGAGCATGCGACCCTCGCACGCTCTATAAAAACTGCTCATGCGCAGTTTCTACCGGAATTACTTGCCTGTTGCCAGGCGATTTGCGCTAAGTTCCGCTTACAGAAGTTTGACTTCGTGCAGACCAAGTTCTGCCGGGATTTCGCGGCCAAACATGTTGATCTTGATGCGGACCTTGCGTTCGTCGAGATTGATCTCTTCCACCGTACCGATGGAACCTTCCATTGTGCCGGAAGTGATCTCGACATTGTCGCCCACGGCATAATCGACTTCGGGCGCGGCAACGCCGTTATCAACGCCGAGCTTGGCGACTTCCTCCTCCGAGAGGGGTTCCGGCTTGGAAGCCGGGCCGACAAAACCGGTGCAGCCGCGGGTGTTGCGGACAATGTACCAGGTATTATCGTTCATGACCATTTTGACAAAGACATAGCCGGGGTAGATCTTGCGCTGAACTTCTTTTTCGCCGATCTTATTGCCGGTTTTATCAAACTGATCCTCCATCACGGTCTCGGTGGGGACCTTGACATCGCAGATAAGATCCTGAATGCGGCGGTTTTCCACCATGGTCATCAGATCCGTTGCGACTTTGTTTTCATAGCCGGAATAGGTATGCACAACATACCAATATGCTTGTTCAGCCATAGTTGCCTCCGCTCAAAAGCCGGTTCACGCGCCGATCAGCAGGTGAATGATACCGCCAAACGCCATGTCCAGCAGCACCAGCACAACAGCCGCGATTACCACAACCACAATAACGGTAATGGTGTTGTTGCGGGTGTCTTCCTTGCTGGGCCACACAACCTTTTTCAGCTCGCTTTTGGTATCACGGAAATACTTGGTGATACGGCCAAAAAAGTTTTTGACCTTGGCAGTGAAGGGAACCTTCTTTTTGCCGTCGTTTGCCTTAGCCTTTTTGTCGGCTTTAGCTTCTTCCGGCTTGGCGGCGGTCTGGTTTACCGCTTTGTTATCAGCCATCTTAAAAGCTCCTTCAAACTTACTTTGTTTCGCGGTGAACAGTATGCTTCTTGCAGAAACGGCAATACTTCTTCATCTCAAGACGATCCGGATTGTTCTTCTTGTTCTTTTCCTTGTTGTAGTTACGCTGCTTGCACTCGGTGCAGGCCAGGGTGATCTTGACAGTCATTCGTTCGGCACCTCCAATTAACGGTTTATACGGGTGCAGCACCGAAGTTAAAGCTTGATGCTTTGCGCTGCGCCCAAAGGCCTCCCTCGTTGTGCAAAGGGTTGCCGCCCTTTGCGCCCGCGGGCCCTGTGCCTAAAAATGGGCACAAAAAAATAGACCCGCAAAAGAGGTATTATTATAATAGCATACCAACCCCCGTGCGTCAAGGGGGGCAGGCAGAAAAAAATCACGTTATCTGCCCAAAAGTTTATCGCCTATTCCAAAGGCGGCATATTCCAGCGGGATATCGATTTCATCCTGCATGGCGAACGAGTAGATGGTCAGCTTTGTTACCGGCACCGGCAAACGCAGGGCAAACGCACGGCGGTACAGCCGCAGCTGCGCGGCATAGCTCTCAATATAATAGGTGGCATTGCGGCTTTTATCGGTTTTATAGTCCAGAATTTCGGCGTGGTCGTCAAACACCAGCACCACATCGGCAATGCCCTGCACCAGCACCGGGGCCTTGGCCGCTCTCCCCTGCCCCGCCGCTTCGGGGACGACTTCTCCGGCCGGCAGCGCGGTAATGAACGGTTCTTCCCGCAGGACCTGGCGGGCAGCGGCAATGCGCTGCCATACCCCGCTGGCAAAAAACGGGCGTACCTGTTCCAGATCCAGCACTTTGGCCAGCTCCGGGTCCAGCAGGTGCAGGTCCAGCTGGCGCTGCACTTCGGCTTCCAGCTCTGGCGGCTGCGGGCCAAAGGGGACGCTCTGCAAAAACGCATGGATGGCCGTGCCGCGTTCCGCCCCGGTCATGCCGGACTTTTGCAAAAAGGCCGGGCGGCGCAGGGTCAGTTCCTGTTTGGTGTGGGTCACGGCGCTGACACTGACTTTAACCGGGATGGTTTCCAGCGCTTTGTTGGGGCTTTGCCATGTAAACGCTTCCAGCAGGCGTTCGGTCAGGGCATCGTCCGGCAGGGCCGGGGCTTCCGGCTCCGCTGCCTGCACCGCGGGGGGCGGGTCCAGCAGGCGGATGTTCAGCGGCGCTTCCGTTGGGATATGATGGGGCAGCAGTTCGCTGTATTTCCACAGTTCCTCACTGGCCGGGTGCAGCATAGCTGCCGTCAGCAGCCAGAGCGCCCAGTTCTGTGCCCCCAGCATGGCTTCGGCATCCGTTGCCTCGGCGCTGGCAAACATGGCCGGATTTTTCAATTCACTTTCCGGTCTTTTCAGCGGTACCGTAATGATCAGCGCATCCTGCGCACGGGTCAGCGCCACATATAAAATGCGCATTTCCTCGCTGAGTGTTTCACGTTTGATCGTCTGCACCACGGCGGTATAAGGCAGCGTTTTGTAGCGGCTGGCACTGCTGCCCGCGCGCAGCATCAGGCCAATGCCCAGCTCCTTATGATACAGCACCGGATAGATGGCATCGCTCTGGTTGAACTTGTGGGAGGTGTTGGCCACAAACACCACCGGGAATTCCAGCCCTTTGGAGTGGTGGACGCTCATGATGCGCACCGCGTCGGAACGGTCGGTGACCGAGCTGGCGCAGGACCAGTCCTCCCCGCGGCTGATCATCTTGTCCACA
>OLWW01001517.1_pt1 | contig 9895 bp, 9 predicted proteins | sample 1673991 | NCBI WGS metagenome assembly OLWW01 (sample SAMEA103958136, study PRJEB25191) | human gut metagenome
AGGCTGGTTCTTCAATATGGAAGGATATCTCTCCACCGCTTCCCGGCAAGGATTTTTTGTAACGCGCACGGAAGGACAAATCAATGCACGCCTTTCCAAATCCTTTTTAAAAGAGACACTCACCATAACATTCACCGCCAATGATATTCTTAGAACAGGGTATTTCCATTTTGATTTATACGGCATAGATGCCTATATGGAAAATCGGATTTACCGGGATTTCCAACGCTTCGGCCTCCAAGTATCCTATAAATTCAATGCCACCAAGAGCAAATATAAAGGAACCGGAGCCGGACAAAGCGAAAAGAATCGTCTGTAACCCCAGCGGAGAAAAGGAAATTTCCGTACCTTTGTTCACGGAAGACAAAGAAACATGCAGATTTTATTCAGGAGAAGAAACCATAAAGAAGAGCACTTCGAACGACTGTTCTCAGAGATGTACCCACGCCTCGTCCGTTTTGCCACCACCTTGATGGACAATACGGAAGAAGCCAAGGACATAGTAAGCGAAACCATGGAACAAGCCTGGAAGGAGTTCGACCAACTAAAGGAAAACACCCGTAGCGCCTGGCTCTATGCCACCGTGCGTAACGGATGCCTCAACCGCTTGAAGCATTTGAATGTGGAACAGCAACACATAGACCGCCTCATCGAAGCCACCCGTGCGGAAATGAATCAGGGTTACCGCGCACACGAGGCACTGTTGCAGCAAGCGGAAAACATAGCCCGCAGTTTGCCCGAACCGACTTGCACCATCTTGCGAAGCTGCTATTGGGAGAAAAAAACATATCAACAGGTAGCCGAAGAACTGGGAATCAGCCCCGACACCGTGAAAAAACATATATCAAAAGCATTGCGGACTCTGCGCGAAGCGATACTGAAAAAGGAGGATAAACAATGAAAAAGGAGTTTTCAACAAATGACCACATCCATCCGGACAACGGAAAGAATCCCCATAACCAAGACTCCCCCCAAAACGGAACTTGGAATGACCATCAATTGGAACAACTCTTTGGTGAAGCATTGGGGGATATTCCCACCGCAGACGAAACCCGGAAAGCCTGGCAGACATTCATCCGTCGTCACCGTATCAGACACCAATCTATCCGACGGATAACGATACCAGGTATAGCTGCCGCTGTCATCGCCTTGGTACTTGTATTCCAGCCTTTTTTGCAACCTGAGCCGCAGGAAGTGGAAGTCTTCACTTCACTGGAAGTTCCTGAGGAAATTACTTTTCGGGAAGAAGGGAAAAGGATAATTGTAAGCACCCCGCCCGCTACCATTACCTCCGTTCAATTAAGCGACGGAAGCAAGGTATTGCTCAGCGCAAACAGCCGTCTGGAGTATCTAAAGGAGTTTACAGATACCATTCGCAGTATCAAACTAAGCGGAGAGGCCCGTTTTGAAGTAGCCAAAGACGCTTCCCGCCCCTTTATAGTATGCACCGAGCAACTACAAACACGAGTACTGGGAACGGTGTTCGATGTGAAAGCCTATCCCCGTTACTCGCCGGATGTCATCCTCTATCAAGGACGAGTGAATGTAAGTCATACCAAGCGCAATCAAAGTAAGGAAATGCACCCGGGGGAACAAATATCCTTGGATAAACAAGGAAAACTCCAATTGAAAAGAGTTGATACGGAGAAGAGAAAAGGATGGGCGGAGAATGAATTTTCTTTTGACAATACCGACTTGAGGCAAGTCATGCAAGATATAGGTTCATGGTATAACATCAGCATCGTATTCCGTTCACGTCCGTTACTGGACGAACGCATCTATTTCCATATCAACCGCCAACTCCCGGTGAATACCGTACTGGACGCCCTGAATGATTTGAAAATCGCACAGTTCACCATGAAAGAAGGAAAAATAATAGTGGAAACACCACAAGACAAGAAACGATAACATCAATGGGAGTTCAATAAACAAGCCTGTATTTTCACCTGGAGATTAACATATCAGCGTTCTTTTCATCTTCAGGTGAGAACCATTCGGTTTATCCCCCCTGTGCTAAAGAGCTGACAGCACTATCTCTCTTTCCAGTTCCCTCGTGTGAAATCGGGAATCTCCACCGGTACACTGCCCTGTCGCACGGAGCGCTCGCTCAGTTCCGTAATGCAAGACCATTCGGCAGCGTCATACACATCCTGATCCAACGGCAAACCGTTCCTCAAACAATGAATAAGCCGGTAGTCCATGATATAATTCATCTCATTCGGCATATTCTTCCGCCGCGCCTCCTCGCCGATAACTGCCGTAAAAGGATGTTTATACTGCTCCATCATCCGCTCAAACTGCTCACCGGACAAAGGTTCCTTGCCATATTCATCGAGCAGAAGACAGGGAACAGGATATTTCTGCATGAATCCCTTCGTGCCGCACACCGTCTGATGGCGGCTGTACGGGCGAGGAGTGGTCACATCATATTGCAACAAGATAGTTCTTCCTTTTGCGGTATGAATCAGCGTGGTATTCACATCCCCCATCTCATAACTCTGCGCCGCTTCTTCGGAGGATGCGCCAAACACCTGTCCGGCATAAGCAGACAGACCGGCCTGACGCGAGGACATGGAAACCAGATACTCCATACGGTCTCCCCGATGAATATTCATCCATTGGCAGACAGGACCCAAGCCGTGAGTAGGATAAGGATTCCCCGTATGCTGCTGGCTGTAAAGCTTTATCCAGTGATTGTGATACCCACCCGCTTTTTCGTCTGCAAAATAATGCTTGCGCAAGTCATGGATGTATGCCCCCTCGGCATGAGTGATTTCGCCCAACACCCCCTGCTGCACCATGTTCAATGTAGTCAGGGCAAATGCATCGTAACAACAGTTCTCCAGCATCATGCAGTGACGGCGGGTTTCTTCGGCTGTATCCACCAACCGCCAGCAATCGGCCACACTCATGGCGGCAGGAACCTCCAACGCCACGTGACGGCCCTGCTGCAAGGCATAAACGGCAATATCAGTATGAGTCAGCCAGTCCGTACAAATATAAATGAGGTCTATCTCCTTGCATTCGCACATCTTGCGCCACATCCCTTCTTCCGAATAGTTCTCGGCTTCGGGACGGCCGAACTCCCGTAAGATATGCTCTGCACGCTCTATATTCTCTTTCCGCAAATCACAAAGCGCTTTCACCTCAATGCCTTCCAGGTGCATATATCTCTCAAGTGCAAGAATGCCCCTGTTTCCTAATCCGACAAAACCGATCCGAACTACGGGGATGGCAGGGCAGGTTAAATTAAGTACGTTGGGTCGTTTCATGGACTGCTTTATTTTTCCGGCAAAGATAAAGAGAAAAATCGAGAGGCAGAGGACTGCCTGTGAATAATTTGCCGGTATACCGGTCTGATGTCTTTCCGTATCGGAACCTAACCTCTTTCAACAGCAAACATAAGCCTTTTTCTCCATACAACTAAGGTCTTTATTCCTATTATCTTCTATAGTCTTCCGGTGCAGACCGTACAGTCCACTGTAGCAGACCGTACAGTCCATTACGGCAGACTCTACAGTCCATTGCAATGGACTGTAGAAGGTTTCAGTATAAAAGCCCTTAATCATCCGGAAGAAAACGCTTAGCCAAAGAGAAGACAGCACTTAAAAGCCGCTTTATAACCAGACAGTTCCCTTTCCCGGAAAAAGACAAAGAGGATGTGTCCGGACCGAAGTGACAGCCACAGGACACATCCTCTGTTTTCGAATGAGAACAGCACAAACGGTGCTTAAATAATAGAAGTACGTTTGGTAAATTCTATAATTTCGGGAATATAACCGAATGCCAGACCGGTCACCGTGTCGGCACAACCATAATAAACGGCCACCCGTCCCGTTGCCGGATCATGCAAAGCCGCACAAGGGAAGCATACATTGGGCACATCACCCATACATTCGTAAGGTTCACGCGGAGAGATAAGATAAGGTCCCGAACGGAATTTCACCTTCCAGGGCTCGTCCAAATCAAGCAATGCCGATCCAAAGGCATAGACATAACCATTGCAGGAACGAAGCACACCGTGGTAGAACAACAACCAGCCTTCACTGGTTTCGATAGGAATAGGACCGGCACCTATTTTCAAGCACTGCCATGCACTCTGTTCAAAAGGCGCAGGCGACATGACATGCCGATGGCGTCCCCAAAACTCCAAGTCGGGCGACTCGCTATAATAAATATCTCCGAAAGGAGTATGCCCGTTGTCACTGGGACGGCTCAACATGGCAAACTTACCATTGATCTTGCGGGGAAACAGCACGCCATTACGGTTGAAAGGCAGGAAAGCATTCTCCACCTGATGGAATGTCTTGAAATCCGTAGTCCATGCCACGCCGATCCACATCAGCTGTTTCATGTAGAAGTGCGAAAAGGAGAAGACATCGGCCGTACCCTCGTCGTACGAGGCCGAAGTGATCGACACCCACCCCGCCATCACGATCAGGACATAGAGCAGGACTGTCCAGAGGTCGACACCGTAGAAGATACTGTTATGGCGGTTAGCGGTCATACGCGGGGTAATTTATGGTCATGTTCCTGACATAATCCAGCAATGCCGGGCGGCGGATCGTATCCGTCAGGTAATACTCTTCCAGCAGGCTGGCGATGGGCAGCGCCGCCGAGGCGCCGAACCCGCCGTTCTCGACATAGACCGAAATGGCGATCTTCGGGTTGTCCTTTGGTGCGAACGACAGGAAGGTCGAGTGGTCGCGCCCGCGGGGGTTCTCGGCCGTACCGGTCTTACCGCAGACATCGAGCCCTTCGAGCCGGGCCAGCATCGACGTGCCGCCGACGTTGACGCCCCGCCACATGCCCTCGACGATCGGCTCGAAATGCTTGGGGTCGACCTTCGTATAATGGCGCTCGTAGAAACGGCGGTCGAGCGAATCCCGCCCCTCGACCTTCTTGACGATATGCGGGATGTAGTAATAACCGCGGTTGGCGACGATGGCCGCGAGGTTGGCCAGCTGCAAGGGCGTGCAGCCCAGCGCATCCTGCCCGATGGCGAGCGAAATGACCGTCAGCGAATTCCACGACCCGCGGTACTGGCGGTCGTACCAGCCCCGGTCGGGGACATACCCATCGCGCTCGTCGAGGAAGTCGGAACCCAGCTTGCGGCCGAAACCGAAGCTCTCGACATACTCTTTCCAGGCATCGTACCCTTCCTTGACGTTCCCGTATTTGGGATTGTCCAGGATATCGCGGAAGACATAGCAGAAATAGGCATTGCAAGAAGTCGCCACGGCAAAACGCAGGTCGAGCGGCGAAGCGTGCGAATGGCACTTCATACGCCGTCGCCCTGCCTGGTAGCCCTCGTGGCAGACATGCAGATCCGACGGCCGGAGTACCCCTTCCTGCAAACCGATCAGGCCCTGCACCAGCTTGAAGGTCGAACCCGGCTCCATGCTGCGCCCCAGCGCGTAATTCTCGCGTTCGTAAAACGTCCCTTCGGTTCCCGCCCGGCCCAGATTGGCCATGGCGAGGATTTCTCCCGTCTTGCAGTTCATCACCAGCCCGAAGGCGCCGTTCTGGACATCATAGCGGGCAATGGCGGCGGAAAGCTGCTTTTCAAGGCACGCCTGCACCGTGGCGTCCAGCGTTAAGATCACGCTGTCCCCCTGCCGGGAGGAAACGTAGTTTTCATAGGAAAAGGGCATATCCATTTCGTTATTGCCCTTTGTGGTGATGACTCTGCCCGTGCTGCCCGCGAGGAAGCTGTTGTAGGCGGCCTCCACTCCTTCACAGCCCTCGTTGGATGCGTTGGTGAAGCCGACGACCTGCGCCGCCAGCGTTTCATAGGGGTAGACCCGCTGGGACGTGGGCTCCAGATGAATGCCGGAAATGCCCTTTTCATTGATGTAATCCCGGATTGTTCCGGCAGTCTCCTCGTCAATGCGGGTGCCGACCTGCTTGTAGCGCCGTTTGATGTCCGCTGCTTGTTCCTCGATCCAGGCGGGGTCTTTCCCCAGAATTTCTCCCAGCGTCCGGGCAATTTCGGGAATATCCGCCTTGGACTGCTTCAGCTCGTGGGGGTCAAGATACACATTTTCCACGCTGACGGAGGTCGCCAGAATATTCATATTCCGGTCGAAGATGTCCCCGCGGTCGGCGGTCACCGTCGTCGTGCGGGTCTGGTTGCGCAGAGCGAGGGAGGAATAATAATCGTAGTTCGTCACCATCAGGCTGTACAGCCGCAGCCCAACCGGCAGGAAGGCCAGCGCCCCCAGCAGCGCGGATACCAGCATGATGCGCCTGTGCTGGCCGCTGTCCAGCCGCAGGCGGTTAAATTCCCGCTTCTTCCTCCCCATAAGCCACCGGCCTTTCCGTCAAGATACAACTTTGGGCAGCAAGGGAATCCCTCGCCGCCCAGTGCAGCTGCTATCTTACTTTATGAGGAGGGACGGACTTTATGCAGGGAACGCCATACATTTGCCGCTCAGCCGAAGGAAGCGGATTCTCCGTCCCCGAACAGGCCGCCAAAGAACCAGACGATGTCGTCCCAGAGCGTCCGTTCCGGCTTCGGCTGGGAGCGTGTGACGGTGATGGTTCTGCTTGGCACTTCCTCCACCGGCACCATGCCGAGCGCCAGCGCCTTGTCCCGGATGTCCTCCAGGTCGTAGCCGTCCCGGTAGGTGTGTTCCAGCTCGGCGTTGTCGCGGTTCAGTTGGGAGACGTAGTTGGACATTTGCTCATACTGCGCCCAGTCGCTGCGCAGCTGCAATGCTCCCACCACCATGACTGCCAGCATCACCACTGCCACCGTGATGCCGATCAGCGCCACGGGGTCGATATAGATTGCCTTTACCTGCTCCTGCTTTGCGATGGGGAGCTTTGTTTTGGCCTTTTTCTTCGGCGCAAGCACCTGCGCCTCGCTGCCGGGGACATAGAACTGACCAATGTACTGAATTTTGGGCTTTTCCGTCATGATTCTATCCCCTTTCCGGCAATTTGCCTGTTATAATTTATAGTTTTTCGCAGATACGCAGTTTGGCACTGCGTGCTCTGGGATTCCGTTCCAGTTCTTCTTCCCCGGAAACGATGGGCTTGCGGGTCACGATCCGCACCTGAGGCTTCTTGCCGCAGACGCACACCGGAAAGCTGGGCGGGCAGGTGCAACCCTTCGCCGCCTCCGCCATGGCATTTTTCACAATGCGGTCTTCCAGAGAATGGAAGGTGATCACCGCCAGCCGTCCGCCGGGATTCAGCAGCGGAACGGCTTTTTTCATCACCGTTTCCACCGCCCCCAGTTCGTCGTTGACGGCGATGCGGATGGCCTGAAAGCTGCGCTTGGCCGGGTGCTGCTTCTCCCGCAGAGCGGAAGCGGGCATGGCGCTTTTGATCACGTCCACCAGCTCCAGCGTCGTCTCGATGGGCGCCTGCTCCCTGCGGCGGCAAATGGCCGCGGCGATCCGGGGCGCAAAACGCTCCTCGCCGTAATCATACAAAATACGCTTGAGTTCCTCGTAAGACCAGGTGTTTACGATCTGACGGGCATCCCGGGTATCCTCGCCGTTCATGCGCATATCCAGCGGCGCGTCCGTCATATAGGAAAAGCCCCGCTGCCCGTTGTCCAGCTGGGGAGAGGAAACCCCCAAGTCCAGCAGAATGCCGTCCACCTTGTCGATGCCCAGTTTCTCGAGCGCCTCATCCATGTCGCAGAAATTGGCGTGAACCAGCGTGACCCGGTCTTCATAGGGCTTCAACCGTTCCGCCGCCGCTTCCAGCGCCACGTTGTCCCGGTCGATGCCGATGAGCCGCCCGGTTGTGAGCTTCGCGGCAATGCGGCTGGAATGTCCCGCGCCGCCTAACGTTCCGTCCACATAAATGCCGTCGGGCTTGATGGCAAGCCCCTCGATGCACTCTTCCAAAAGCACGGAAACATGATGAAATTCACTCATAGGCCGATTGCCTCCAGGGACGCCAACAGCTTCTCCGGGGTCAGGTTCTCCCGCTCAAAGTCGGCGAATTCCTTCGCGTCCCAGATCTCCGCCTGTCCCGCCCGGCCGACGATCATGACCTCCCGGTCAATTCCGGCGTAGCTGAGAAGAAACTGCGTCAGGCTGAAACGGTACTGCTTATCCGGGCTGCATTCGGCGGCGTTCATAAAAATCAGGCTGGTTGCGCCGGAGCGCTGGGAAATGCTCATGGCATTGTAGTTATCCGAAAGGCGCTTCCATTCCTCGGCAGTGTAGACGGTGAGACAGCGGTGACCGCAGTTGACGCCGAGGGTGACAAAAAAGGTGTCCCCCAGCTCCGCCCTCAGCTTGGACGGCACGAACAGGCGGCTCTTTTCGTCCAGCTTCGCAGGATATTTCCCGATCACGGCGCTCACCTCCCTTTCGCTCCACTTTACTGCCCTTTTACTCCATGTAGAGACAGTATACTACCCGCAAGGAAAAAAATCAATCTTTTTCTCAGGGATTTTTCGATTTCCGCCAGAAATCGGGGAATATTCGCATATTTGTTCTAATAAAACAGGCGTTTTCTCAGCTTCATTTCAGATAACCACGCCTTCACCGCGCCCCTGAGCGTCAAAAAACCAGCTTTCCGTCCTCCAGTTTTGGCTTGACCCGTGCGGGCTTCTTCCCGCAGCGCAGCAGGTAGCTCGCCAGCGGCCCCTCCACCTCGGTCTGCACAAGGCGGCGGATCTGTCGGGCACCGTCCTTTCCGGGGCGCTTTTTCAACAGCTCCGTCGCCAGTTCCGGGGGCAGCAGAAGCTGGGTCCCCAGCGCCGCCGTCCGCTCCTGAAGCTGCCGCAGATATTTCCATGTGATGGCTTCCAGAGCACCGGTCCCCAGCGGCTCGAAGCACACCGTCTGGTCGATTCGTCCCAGAAATTCCGGGGAAAACGCCTGCTGCAGCGCTTCGCCGATTTCCGCGCTTCGTCCCCCGGCGCAGAAGCCCAGTCCGTCACCCCGAATCTGACCGCCTACGTTGGAGGTCATGACCACAATGGCGTTCTTGAAACTGACGTGCCGCCCCGTGGAATCCGTCAGCGTTCCTTCCTCCATGATTTGCAGCAGAATGCCCAACACGTCCGGATGGGCTTTTTCCAGCTCATCCATCAGCACCAGACAATAGGGGCGGCGACGAACCGCCTCCGTCAGCTTGCCGCCTTCCTCATAGCCGACATATCCGGGAGGTGCGCCGATCAGGCGGGAGACCGACTGCTTTTCCATATATTCCGTCATGTCCAGCCGGATCATGGCGTCCCGGCTGCCGTAGACCTCCTGCGCCAACGCCCGGCACAGCTCCGTCTTTCCCACACCGGTGGGTCCCGTGAACAGCAGGCACGGATGCCGCAGTAGCCCCGGCGCACCGCCTCGGCCACGGCGCTGACAGCTTTGCTCTGCCCCACCACCTGCGCGGACAGCAATCCTTCCAGCCCCAGCAGCCGTTCCCGTTCCCCGGCGGTGAGCCGCCCCACGGGAATCCCCGTCCGGGCGGAGACCACCCACGCAATGTCCGCCCCGGTGACGCACCGGGCGCGTTTTCCGTCGGCGGGCTTCGACAGGTGCTGCATTTTGTCCCGCAGTTCGGCGGCCTTTTCAAATTTCCGTTCCCGTACCGCTTCGTTCAGCTCCTGTTCCAGCTCTTTTCTGGTAGGGCCTCCCCGGGACAGCTGCATTTCCTCCATCCGCGCCCGGGCAGCGCCTTCGTCCAACAGATCGATGGCTTTGTCGGGAAGATACAGGTCGGGCAGATACCGCTGGGACAGGCGCACCGCCTCCTTCACCGCTTCCTCGGAGATCCGCAGATGGTGGTGCCGTTCCAGCCCCGGCTTCAGCGCCCGGAGGATCGCCAGCGTTGCCTCCTCCCCCGGCTCCTCCACCACCACCGGGCGGAACCGGCGCTCCAGCGCGGGGTCTTTTTCGATATACTGACGGTACTCGTCCAG
>OLWW01001519.1_pt1 | contig 9887 bp, 9 predicted proteins | sample 1673991 | NCBI WGS metagenome assembly OLWW01 (sample SAMEA103958136, study PRJEB25191) | human gut metagenome
TGCAAACGGCTGCAAAGTTACCATTTATTTATCATATTAGAAACTTCTTCGGCAATATTTTTTCCGAATTCTTCAATTTTCATGGTTCCTTTATCGCCTTCGCCCTGTCTGCGAACCGAAACTTCACCGTTAGCCGCTTCTTTTTCACCTACAATCAGCAGGTAAGGAATGCGCTTCATTTCATTGTCACGAATTTTACGGCCAATCTTTTCGTTACGACCGTCCACAATAGCGCGGATATCGTATTTTCTCAACTCGGCTTTCACCTGCTCGGCATAGTCATTGAACTTATCCGCTATAGGCAGGATAACGACTTGTTCGGGAGTCAGCCACAAGGGGAATTTTCCGGCTGTATGCTCAATCAACACTGCTACAAAGCGTTCCATTGAACCGAAAGGTGCGCGGTGAATCATTACCGGACGATGCTTTTGGTTATCAGAGCCCATATATTCCAATTGGAAACGTTCCGGCAAGTTATAGTCTACCTGAATGGTACCCAACTGCCAACGGCGACCGATAGCATCTTTTACCATGAAGTCCAGCTTAGGTCCATAGAATGCGGCTTCACCATATTCTATCTTTGCAGTCAATCCCTTTTCCTCACAAGCTTCAATAATAGCCTGTTCAGCCTTTTCCCAATTCTCGTCACTACCGATATATTTTTCACGATTCACTTTGTCACGCAAAGAAATCTGAGCTTCTACGTTTTCAAAGTTCATGGACTTGAACACAATATTGATGATGTCCATCACGCGGAGGAATTCTTCCTTCACCTGGTCGGGACGGCAGAACAAGTGAGCATCATCTTGTGTAAAGCTGCGCACACGAGTCAACCCGTGCAACTCGCCGCTCTGTTCGTAACGGCATACGGTTCCGAATTCTGCAATACGCAAAGGCAAGTCCTTATAAGAACGCGGGGAGTTCTTGTATATCATACAGTGATGAGGACAGTTCATCGGTTTCAAGAAGTATTCTTCTCCTTCTTCCGGTGTATGGATAGGCTGGAATGAATCTTTACCATACTTGGCATAGTGACCGGAAGTGATATACAGATTCTTGTTTCCGATAGGCGGACACATTACTTCCTGATAGTCGTAACGAGCCTGGATACGGCGCAAGAAATCCTGCAAACGGATGCGCAGTGCAGTACCTTTCGGCAACCACATGGGAAGTCCCTTACCTACCATATCCGTAAACATGAACAAATCCATTTCTTTACCTATCTTGCGATGGTCGCGTTTTTTGGCTTCTTCCAACATTGCCAGATATTCGTCCAGCATCTTTTTCTTTGGGAAAGTAATACCATAAATACGCGTCATTTGTTTGCGGTCTTCCTGCCCTCTCCAATAAGCACCGGCTACCGAAAGCAACTTAATAGCTTTGATAGGTGCAGTAGACACCAAGTGAGGACCACGGCAAAGGTCAGTAAACGCACCTTGTGTATAAGTAGTAATGTGACCATCTTCCAGTTCGGAAATCAATTCACATTTATATGTCTCACCTCTTTCTCCAAATTTCTTCAAAGCGTCTTCTTTGGCAATACTTTCACGCACCAAAGTCTCTTTCTTTGCTGCCAGTTCAGCCATCTTCGCTTCGATAACGGGCAAATCCGAGTCCTTAATGGTAGCTTCTCCCGAATCTACATCATAATAGAAACCATTTTCGATAGCCGGACCGATACCAAACTGAATACCCGGATAAAGTTCTTGCAATGCTTCTGCCAGCAAGTGAGCACTTGTATGCCAAAAAGCATGTTTACCTTGTTCATCTTCCCATTTATAAAGAACAAAGTTTGCATCTTCATTGATAGGACGTGACAAGTCAATAGTCTCGCCATTCACACCGCAAGCCAAAACATCTTGCGCCAGGCGTGAACTGATACTTTCTGCAATCTGCAGACCTGTTACTCCTTCGTTGTATTCACGAACAGAGCCGTCGGGGAATGTTATCTTTATCATAATTATTACGTTTAATTCTTCCTTGAGGATGCAAAAATAACGAATTCTTTTTGACTTCCTCTCTTTTTTGCAAAAAAATGTTATTCTTTTCTCTCTGTGAAACGTTTAATAATATTGTACGCAGAGAATAAGCCTAACTCACCGGCTTTACTCAAATCTTGAATTCCTTGACGGTTATTACCCAAATAGATATGGGTTAATCCGCGATTATAATATGCTTCGGCAAATTTGGAATCCAGTTCTATCGCCTTGTCATAATCGACAATGGCAGCACGGTAATCTTTCAGTGACGAAAGCACATTGCCTCTGTTATAGTAAGCGTAGACAAAATCGGGAGCCAACTCTATCACTTTATCCAAATCGCGTTTCACCATTTCATAATCACCGGTCTTGGTCTTCTGTTCTTCCGCATTTTTGTCATTGTATTCTTTCGCCACCTTTTGATACTCCAGCTGTTTGAAACGAATCAAAGCACGGTTGAAGTAAGCCGGGAAGAATTTGCTTTCGCACATAACAGCCTGATTCAAATCCTCGATGGCATTGTCAAAGTCTTGCACAAGATAGAAGTCCAAAGAACGTGCAAAGCGCTTCGTCACATCATTCGGACTGGCTACAATAGCAGCCGACTGCTCGTCGATGGATGCAAAATGTTTTTTCACTTGTTCTTCCGTCAATGGTGCTTCCTCATTCGTGATAAGCAAACGTTCAGGCAATACCTTGTTTGAGTTCAGCTCTTCTATATATTTATGATAGTTAACCTGACGCTTCACATCATTATGTTTTTCATAATAAGTAAGCACGAACATAGGTTGCGGAACAATGGTCACGTTCTTATCCTGTACACGTCCGCGATATTCACTTTTATACTTTTCTTCACCTTCTTCGTTATCGGCAACTACAATCTTTCGATAATTGTTCATATTTTTATCAGACTTCTTGCGTGTACGGTTTCCGCTCTCCGAATTATCCGCTGTCTGATTATTCTGACTTACACCGTTTTGTTTATCCAACTGAGCTTTGAGAACTTTAAACTCATCGGCATCAGCTCCTTTTATATCACCCACCTTCTTGCGCGCCTGAGCTCTGTACTGATAACCAATCAAAAAGTTAGGATATTCATTTATCACCGTAGAATAATCTTTAATCGCCCCTTTATAATCCCCCGTCTGGTCACGAAGCAAACCGCGATTGAAGATAGCCATCATATTGTCAGGTTCCATATTGATAACAAAATCAAAGTCCTCGATGGCACGATTGTCATCACCTACCTGGGCACGTAGCAAGCCTCGGTTATAATGACCGATAAAGTTATTCGGATCTATTTCAAGAGCAATATCGTAATCACTCATTGCGCCTCTCAGGTTTTTCTGATGATAACGCGCCAAAGCACGATTGATATATACACCTGCATTACGTGTCGAAAGATGAATAGCATGGTCAAAATCGGCTTCAGCATCTTTATATTTCTGTTGCTGAAGTCTGAGAATCGCACGGCTCGCCCATGTATCCGGATCGTAACGGTCTATCTCGATGGCATGCCCGAAATCCTTCTCGGCAGCAATCGTATCTTTTTGTTTCAAATCAACTTCCCCACGCATCAAATATGCCTTTGTGTAACGCGGAGAGATGGTGATTAATCGATCCAAGTCATTCTTTGCGCCCGAGTAATCTCCCTGCTTTATCTTACACAAAGCCATATTGTGCCATGCACCTATATTTTCGGGATCAAACTCCAGTGCTTTCATATAATCTTCAATGGCACCGGCATAGTTATCCTGACGGATACGTGCCAATCCCCGCACCTGATAAGCGCTGACTACAAACGGATTCCGTTCTATAGCTTCCGAGCAATCGCTTTCCGCACCTTGAAAGTCATCAAGGTTTATCTTAGCCAGTCCCCGATAAAAGTAAGGATCGGCCAAGTAAGGTTTCGCATTGACTACCTGATTAAAATACTGAATGGAAAGGACATAATCCTCAAAATAGAGAGCATTGCGTCCAATTGCCATTACACGGTCCGTATTAATCTGGGCAAAAGCCAGACCGGGACACATTATTAATATATATAGGTACAGAATCCGTTTTATCATCTTATTTCAAAGTTTTCACCTTATAAGAGCAACGTGCCTTGCCTTTCAGCATAGCGCCCAACTTGCCTTTTATCATCTGCTTACGCAGCGTAGAAAGGTGGTCGATAAACATCTTACCATCCAAATGGTCGAATTCATGTTGCATCACACGTGCCAGATAACCTTCCACCCACTCATCATGTTCTTTCAATTCTTCATCCAGATAAGTGACATGAATACGGTCCGGACGCTTTACTTCTTCACCCACTTCTATGATATGCGGGTTGATGTATGCATGACGAAAACCTTTCAGTTCAGGATATTCATCCGACATTACATCAAGGTCTATCGTAACCACACGAATGGGAAGTCCCACTTGAGGAGCTGCAAGCCCCACTCCGTCTGCACGTCCCATTGTCTCAAACATATTTTCAATTAACTCTTTCAAATTAGGATAATCCGGTGTAATATCTTCCGCTTCTTTGCGCAATACCGGTTGTCCATAAACATAAATTGGTAATATCATTTCTCTTTTATTTTATATATTTCTTTGATTCCAAATAGGATTGTAAAATAATGGTAGCACTGATTTCATCAACCAAGGCTTTATTCTGTCTATCTTTTTTCTTGAGTCCGCCATCCAGCATGGCCTGATGCGCCAAAACAGAAGTGAACCGTTCATCAACCAGTTCGACAGGTATATTGGGAAGTTTTTTCTTTAACTGATTAATGAACGGAACAATGTTACGCATATTCTCAGATTCCTGATTATTCATTTGCTTGGGATGCCCTACAATAATTCTTTCTACCGGTTCACTCTCCACATACTTCAGAATAAAGTCCATTAACTGATGGGTGGGAACAGTAGTCAGGCCATTCGCAATAATCTGCAAAATGTCTGTAACCGCCACTCCCGTACGCTTTTTACCATAATCTATTGCTAATATTCTACTCATATTGAGCACAAAAATACAAATTTATTCCATACCTGTCTGATATATAAAGATAAATTATAGAAAAAGCCTTATCAATAGACCAGCTTCACATTATCTACCCAAAAAGTATTTCCGGGAGAACCTACATATGCTCCACCGTGACTTGAAGAGAACTGCAATAGCATGTGTGTAGGTTTTTCATCAGGTAAAGCCCATCCTGTTTCTTTAACAAGGACACTCTCCCCTTTACTGTTACGGGCATAGCCAACCGATCTCAATCCCATAAACTCAGGATTATATCGAGGGTCTTGGGTTATATCACCATATAGGATCTCATAAGTGGCATCATTTTCCCATCCTTCAGAATCCTTGTCATACTTCACAACCATCGTCCCCACCCGTTTTGCTGTGATATTACCTTGAGCATCTTCTGTACGCTTTTGAAGATAAAATACAGTAATAGCGCAGTCCTGACCTTTCACTACTTCTTTTTTGCTAAAACCCGTCAAACGGATACGATTTTTCTCACCGGACATTTTAACTTTATAATCATAACGAAGCGCTTTGGGCTTTTCTGTAAACGGTATGCCCCAATTCATGTTTTTCACCCCTTCTTTCGTACTCGTAATAGGCTCTTTCATATCACCCAAATAAATGGCTCCGGCAGCCAATACGGTTATATTGACCATGCCCAGCACTTTCATACTTTCAATATGCGTCTCCAAGCGGGCACAATAGCCATGATAACGTTTTTCCTTATATACCGTGTTATTAGTTTTAACAATTCCCATCACCTTCGCCATCACATTGGATGTCCCCCAAGGAGACCCTCCCATATTTTCATAAGCCACATTGCCATCAACCTCCTGAGTCGGAGCTATCTCATAAAGAAGTCTGGTATTCCCACCGATAATCGATGACTCATGAATCTTACGTGTCACCCATTGTTCCATATCACCATATTTAATAGGAACTTCTCTTTCTTGAGAGAAACCATTAAACGGTATGACAGCCAGCAAAGCAAGCAATGACATTCTACTGTAATACTTCATATCCAACTAGTTTTTATTGTTGTTTTAGAATTAACAAAGTTATAAAAAAAAGCGGCAACTTCGCAGTTACCACTTTTAATAAAGAAGAATAGACTATATTTTCTTCTTAATTTACCAAAAAGAAATTATTAATATACTCTATAAAGTAACCATGCCTTCTGGAAGTCGTCACGGTTAGGATATTTCGCTTTAAATTCTTCTTTAGCTTGTGTAGCTTGTGCGCGGTCATCAAAAGAAACTGCAATTACACGATACATGTTTCTTTCGGGGTTGTAAACCACTTTAGCACTATAACCCTGCCCGTCCAGATATTGTTTCAGACCTTCAGCATTTGCTTTTACGCCAAAGCTTCCACAAACAACACTATAAGCCTTCAAACCATCACCTGAAACCAGCTCCACTTTTTCTTCACGAACCGGGCCGGCTACCGGAGCAGGAGCAGGTGCAGTTGCAACAGGAGCAGCTACTACAGGAGCAGCCTCTACCTCTTCGGCTGCAGCAGGAGCCTCAGCCAATTCCTGTTGTTTTGCCTTTTCGTATGCTTTTTTGTAAGCGCTTTTGCTTGATTTACAAGAGGAGAATGCCAAAGCTACGCACAATCCCATACCCAACACAACTAATTTTTTCATGATTATTCCATCTTTATAAATTAATACTCTAGTTTAATCCTATAATAATTGTTGCAAAAGTAGCAATATATCAACAGCATTCACATCTAACACGCAGTTAAATTAAGTTAATCAGCCTATAATCGTCAATTTCTTACTAAGAAACATCCCCAAATAGCAACAACTTTCAATTTTATTTGTTAGTTTTGTAATGTTCAAAAATTAATAAGACTATGAAAAGTTTAAGTATTTTAGCTGCATTTCTGGGCGGAGCCGTTGTAGGTGCAGCAGCCGGAGTTTTATTTGCTCCCGAAAGAGGAGAAGATACTCGTAATAAAATTGTTGACGCTTTGCGTAAAAGAGGTATCAAACTGAGCCGTACCGAAATGGAAGACTTGGTAGATGAAATTGCTGCAGAAGTAAAAGAATAATAAGGTATCATACAACTTGCCTTGTCATTCTAAACAAAATTGAAGAATCTATATACATATATTATATGTCTATGGATTCTTCATTTTACCTCTTTACCGATTGACACACAGCCATCATACACACATAAATGGCAATATTTAATGTAAAAAACAACAGCGAATGTTTGCAAACGATAAGAATATAGACAACCTGCAACAACTCTTTGTAGAACTGAAAAAATATGCAGAGCTGCAAAAAGATTATGTAAAACTGCATTTAGTAGAAAAGCTGACCATATTGGTATCCTCTCTGATTCTGGTATTGGTATTGGTTATTCTAGGTATCATTGCCCTCTTCTACCTTTCTTTTACATTAGCTTATGTATTGGCTCCTCATGTAGGCGGATTGATGGTTAGTTACGGCATCATCACCGGATGTATCATCCTACTGATTATATTAATCATATTCTTCCGTAAACGTTTGATTATGCAACCTATGGTTAACTTTCTCGCCAATCTGCTTTTAAACGATGACTGATTATGAACAACAACGATTCTAAACATACACCGATTATCACCCTGGAAGAGATAGCCCGGCGAAAAGCCGAAAAACGGGAGGAAGTGCTCAAAGCGAAGACACAAATAACCGAAACTTTGCGCGAATTATTTGTACCTGAAGAAAATAAGGGTGGTATAGAAGGGATTATGCAACATGTAAATACCGGAATAGCCGTTTATGACGGAGTAATGACCGGCATCAAAATAATGCGGAAAGTAAGAAGTTACTTCACCAAAAAGAAGAAATAGAAAATCTATAAATTAACATACCTATTAAACAAATCAAATGAAAAGACAACTACTGGGAGTGGCAGCTTTTATGCTGGCATTATCTGCACATGCACAAGACAATCCGTTGTGGATGCGTTATTGTGCCATTTCACCTGATGGAACTTCCATCGCATTTACTTATAAAGGAGACATTTACACAGTACCGGTCAACGGAGGCAAAGCTGCACAGATTACAACCAATGCAGCGCACGACACTCATCCGGTGTGGAGCCCCGATGGAAAACAAATCGCATTTGCTTCCGACCGCATGGGCAGTATGGATATATTCGTGGTAGACAGAGAGGGAGGTATCCCAAAAAGATTAACCACTCACTCCGGCAACGAAACACCCGTAGCATTCAAGGATGCAGACCATATCCTGTTTCTGGCAAATGTAATGCCGTCAGCCGAAGATGCCCAATTTCCATCAGGACAATTCCAACAGGTATATGAAGTTAGCACTACAGGCGACCGTCCGGTCATGTTCTCCTCCATGCCTATGGAAGATATCAGCATCAACAAAACCGGCAATGCTTTACTCTACCATGATAAGAAAGGTTACGAAGATCCCTGGCGCAAGCATCACACTTCTTCTATCACACGCGACATCTGGCTGTGTTCATTGGACGGAAAACGCAGCTATCGCAAGCTAACCTCTTTTAATGGTGAAGACCGTACTCCTGTATGGGCTTCGGACGGAAAGTCATTCTATTATCTGAGTGAAGAAAAAGGTTCATTCAATGTATTCAAACGTGCACTGGATGGAACAACTTCCACTCAGCTCACCCACCATACCAAGCACCCGGTCCGTTTCCTTACTGCTGCCGACAACGGCACACTCTGCTACGGATATGATGGAGAAATCTATACAATGAAAGAAGGAACCGAACCTCGGAAAGTACAAATATCCATCTTAACGGACAAAAATGACAAAGACCTGATTCGCCAAATCAGACGAAACGGTGCAACAGAAATAGCTCTGTCTCCCGATGCTAAAGAAGTAGCATTCATTCTGCGCGGCGATGTTTACGTCACTTCAGTGGAATATAAGACAACAAAACAAATCACCAATACTCCGGAACAAGAACGCGACATCAACTTCGCTCCCGATGGAAGAAGTATCGTGTATGCTTCGGAAAGAAACGGTTTGTGGCAAATTTATCAGGCAAGCCTGAACAAAAAAGAAGAGAAACAATTCACTTATGCTACAGATATTAAAGAGGAGAAACTGACCAATTCAGCCATTGCTTCTTTCCAGCCCCAATTCAGTCCTGATGGTAAAGAAATAGCGTTTTTGGAAGACCGTACCACGATTCGTGTGCTTAACTTGAAAAGTAAAGATGTCCGCACTGTAATGGATGGTAAGTTTGAATATTCATACAGTGATGGTGATCAATGGTATCAATGGAGTCCGGATAGCAAATGGATTCTCACCAACTATATTGGCATAGGTGGATGGAACAACCAAGATGTGGCTTTGGTTAACGCATCAGGCAACGGAGAAATCCATAACCTGACCGAAAGCGGCTATACAGACACGAATGCCAAATGGGTGCTCGACGGAAAAGCAATGATGTGGTATAGCGACCGTGCCGGATACCGCAGCCACGGCAGTTGGGGAGCTGAAGCGGATGTTTACATCATGTTCTTCGACCTTGACGCATACGAACGTTTCCGTATGAATAAAGAAGAGCTTGCCCTTATCGACGAAAGCAAGAAAAAAGAGGATGATAAAGAGAAAAAAGACGAGAAGACCGGCAAGAAGAAAGACGATAAAAAAGACACAAAGAAAGATGAAAAGAAAGAAGAAGTCAAACCTTTGGTTTTCGACCTCGAAAACTGTCGAGACCGAATTGTCCGCCTGACTGTCAACTCTTCTCATTTGGGAGATGCTGTTCTCACACCGAAAGGAGATAAACTATATTATCAAGCTGCTTTTGAAGGCGGATATGATTTATGGGAACATGACTTAAAAGAGAATAAGACGAAGATTGTGATGAAATCTGTCGGTGGCGGTGCCATGTATC
>OLWW01001520.1_pt1 | contig 9873 bp, 5 predicted proteins | sample 1673991 | NCBI WGS metagenome assembly OLWW01 (sample SAMEA103958136, study PRJEB25191) | human gut metagenome
CCCGGTCAGGCGAATCCTCATGCAGCCCATTACTGCAACCATCAGTGAATTATAAACCAGAACAACAGATGCCCACCAGCTTATGGCGAAAACCATAGGTCGGTGGGCATCGTGCTCTTTATAGGGGCTTAATCTTCCAGTCTGCCGTGGTCACAGCCAAGCGACAGATAATGCTCTACCTCCCCTTTCAGCACCATCTGGGCGTACTCCAAGGGCTTATTGTAGAGCAGCCAGTCCGGCTCTCCCTCGTCAAACTGCCCAAAATACGCCCTTAAAAGTTTACTTGACGCAATTCTCAAATCAATATATAATTGGGTCAGAAACCAATCATAGAAAAGGATGATTCCCAATGGCGCGCAGATACGACAGCAAAGAAGCAAAACGGCGGATACTGACCGCCTGTGTCCGGCTTTTTCTGGAAAAAGGCTACACGAACACCAAGGTGGCAGAAATTTTAAAGGAAGCAGATGTTTCCGCAGGGTCGTTCCAGAATATTTTCCGCACCAAGGACGGTGTGCTGACCGAGCTGATCGGCATGATGTTCAGCAGGCAGTTCGGCGCGGTAAGGCCGCTGGCGGCAAACGCCCCCTCGCCGGTGTACCTCTACGCGGTGGAAACGGCTTTGCAGCTGGCGATGACCGAGCTGAGCGAGAATCTGCGGGATATCTATGTGGAAGCGTACACCTTCCCCGCCACGGCGGAGATCATCCACCGCAGCACCACGGCGGAGCTGCAGGCGGCGTTCAGCGCGTATCTGCCCGGGTGCGCCGAGTGCGATTTCTACGAGATGGAGCTGGGCACGGCTGGCATGATGCGCGGCTACATGGCACGGCGGTGCGACCCCTACTTTACGCTGGAGCGCAAAATACGGCGCTATCTGAGCATGAGCCTGAGTGCGCTGCAGGTCCCCGCGCAGGAGCGCGAGCAGGTCATCGCTTTTGTGGCGGAGATCGATATGCTTGCCCAGGCGCGGAAGGTGGTAGATGCCGTGCTTGCATCGCTGTCCGTGCAGTTTGATCTGAAAGGATAACAAGGTTTGATGACAAGGAGGGAGTAACATGAAAAAATGGCTGATTCGGTGTTTGACGGTGCTGGCAATGGTGTGCCTGATACCGGGGATCGTGTTAAACGTTAAAGCGGCAGATTCTATCTATACGTACTGCTTCGTCTGTATGCAACAAAGAAACTATGAGATCCTCGGATATACAAAAGTTGATTCAACCAAGCATAGGATCCATATAAAATGCTCAGTCTGCGGCAGGAAGAACAGCATTGTTTATGGAGATCTTTCGGACCATACCGGCGGCACCGAAACGCCCACCTGCACCACAGGCAAAACCTGTGAAAAATGCGGCGCGGAATACGGCATTCTCGGTCACAAATGGAAAACTCCGGCGAACGCCTCCCTTGGCAACGGCACGCACCGCATCATTTGCTTGCGCTGCGGCTTAAATGGTACCGCAAGCTGTACCGGTGGCACAGCAACCTGCACCACCAAAGCGGTCTGTGAGGCGTGTGGTGGGAAATACGGCAAAAGAAACCTAAATAATCATGCTCTGGTGCATTATGATGCGCAAGCCCCCACCTGTACGAAACCCGGCTGGGACGCTTTCGACACCTGTCCCCGCTGCTACTATACCACTTTTCGAGCAATCCCCGCGCTAAAACATGATTTAGAGCACCACGAAGCAAAAGCCCCCACCTGCACGGAAAAGGGCTGGGATGCTTACGACACCTGCTCCCGCTGCGATTATACCACCCGCAAAGAACTGCCCACGCTGAACCATGCTCTGGAGCAGCACGCAGCAAAAGCCCCCACCTGTACGGAAAAGGGCTGGAACGCTTACGAAACCTGCTCCCGCTGCGACCATACCACCTATGTGGAGCTGCCCGCGCTGAACCATGCTCTAGTGCATCATGACGCGCAAGCCGCCACCTGTACGGAACCCGGCTGGAACGCTTACAGCACCTGCAAAAACTGCGACTATAACACCTATCAGGAGCAGCCCGCACTGAATCATGCTCTGGTGCAGCACGAAGCGCAAGCCCCCACCTGTACGGAAAAGGGTTGGAACGCCTACGATACCTGCTCCCGTTGTGACTATACCACCTATGCGGAACTGCCCGCGCTGAACCATGATTTGAAGCAGCACGCAGCAAAAGCTCCCACCTGCACGGAAATCGGCTGGGATGCTTACGACCTCTGCGTCCGCTGCGGCTATACCACCCGCAAAGAGCTGCCCGCACAGCATGATTTGAAGCAGCACGCAGCAAAAGCCCCCACCTGCACGGAAAAGGGCTGGGACGCTTACGAAACCTGCTCCCGCTGCGACCATACCACCTATGCAGAGCTGCCCGCACTGAACCATGATTATCAGGCTGTTACCGTAGAGCCTACCTGTGAAGCAGACGGCTATACTGTTTTTACCTGCTCCCGCTGCAAAGACAGCTACACCGCAGACCCGACCGATCAGCTGGGGCATCAGTTCGGTGCATGGTCCCCGAACGGAACCGGCTCTCAGAGCGCCAGTTGTCTGCGGCAGGGCTGTGCGCACACTGGCAGCACGGATTGCCGGAAGTTTACTTTCCGCACTGCGGAAGGCGAAACGCTGACCTTCTGCCCCGTGTGCGGGCAGGCAGAAAACGCCGCGCAGCTGGAAAAGCTCGAAGCGGCAACGGCGTGGGCACTCAGCGGCAGTCTTTCTGCGGAGGATGTGACCGCACGGACGAACGGGGAATACCTGAGTGTGGCCTTTGAAACCGCAGGCAGCCTGACGCAGCCCACCGGTCGGGTAAGGCTCGCGCTGCCCGCCGGACTGCTGGAGGGCAAAACGCTTGTGCGCATTGCCCCGGACGGCACACAGACGGAGATGCCTTTTGAAACAGAGCGCGGAACGATCATCCTTACGCTGGATTTTGCAAACAGCGAGCTGCCCGTAATGCTCTTCCGGCTGGTACCCCAGCCCACCGCCCTCTGAACGCTTTTACAGCGCGCAAACGATAAACCATAAAATGCCCGCCCACCGTGGTTTTCCACAGGTGGGCGGGCATTCTTTTGTGCCTTTTGGGGCATAAAAATACCCCCGGAGGATGCAGCGTTTTTTACGCTGTCTACTCTGGGGGCGGCATATCAGGCGCTGCGCGGCAGCTCCCGGAAGCGGACACTGTCTTGCTGAAAAAGCACTTCCTAGCGCTGCTCCTCCGGCGGGCAGCAGCTCTCCCGGGGGATGAGCTTGTGCGGCACGATGATCTTTGTGGCCAGAAGGTTCGGGTTCTCGATGTGGTTGATGGTCTGGCTGGCAGCCTCCATGCCCAGCTGGTAGGGGTTCACGTCCACGGTGGTCAGCTGGGGGCTGCCCTGCCCTTTGTTGCGGAGTGCCCCTTGGCAAACCGGACGGGATTGCGCTATAATAGAGCCGTAACAGTTCCACAAAGGTGTGGTAAGGGAGGTGCGGTCATGATCCGGGTGGCGATCGTAGAGGACGACGCGGAGGTACAGGGGGTATTGCAGGAGTATGTCCGGCGGTATACCCGGCAGTACGGGACAGAATTTGAAGTGACGGTCTTTGCGGACGGCGTGGATATTCTGGAGGATTACCGCGCGGTCTACGACATTATTTTTCTGGATGTGGAGATGAAGCATCTGGATGGCATGACCACGGCAGAGCGCATCCGGCAGATGGATGCAGACGTCATCCTGATCTTCATCACCAATATGGCGCAGTACGCCATCCGGGGCTACTCGGTGGGAGCGCTGGACTATGTGCTGAAGCCGGTGCCCTACTTTGCCTTTTCGCAGCAGCTGCTCAAGGCGGTTGCCCGGCTGGAAAAGCGGGCAAAGCACTATCTGACCGTGCCGGTGGAGGGCGGGCTGCGCCGGCTGGACACCGCAAGCATCTATTATCTGGAAAGCGAGGGGCACCGGGTGCACTTTTACACCGACGAGGGCGATTTTTCCGCCCCCGGCGCCCTCAAGGCCTTTGAGGAAAAGCTGGCAGACTGCCCCTTTGCCCGGTGCAACAGCGGCTACCTTGTCAATCTGGCACAGGTGCGGGAGCTGCGGCAGAGCACCGTGCAGGTGGGCCCCTGCGAGCTGCAGGTCAGCCGCCCCAAGCGCAAGGCTTTTCTTGCCGCACTGACCGACTACATCGGAGGTGAAGGCTCATGACCGCGCTGCCGGATATCCCCCGGCTGTACACCGCCCTTGCCGAGTGTCTGGCGGTGCTGCTGTTCACCCCGGCGCTTGCGCCCCGCTTTTCCAAGGCGGTCACCGGGGGCATCACCCTGCTGTGGGCGGCGGTGCTGTCGGCCTTTCTGGGACTGACGGGCGATGTGCCCGGCGGGCTCTGGATCCCCTGCATGGTAACGGCCATCGGGTTTTCTTACTTATATTTATGGGGCGTGTGGCACATTACCCTGCTGGAAGCCGGGTATCACTGCGCCCGGGCGTTTATTCTGGCAGAGCTTGCCGCCAGCGTGGAGTGGCAGCTGCACTGCGCCCTCTGGCCCGCCCGCGGCCCATGGGAGCCGCTTTCTTTGCTGTTGCTGGCGCTGGTGTATGGGACGCTGTTCGGCATTATGTGCTATCTGCAGCACCGCCGTCCCCAGCCCGCCGGGCACTTACAGATCGGCGGCAGCGCCGCCCTGACGGCGGTCATGCTGGCGCTGACCGCCTTTGCGGTGAGCAATCTGGGCTTTCTGCCCGGCAGCGAGATCAATATGAGCATTTTTTCCATCCGCACTCTGGTGGATTTTTCCGGCGTGCTGATCTTATCTGTGCAGCACGAGCAGCTGCAGGAGAACGCTTTGCACAGCGAGCTTGCCGCCATGGACGAGGTACTGCACCGCCAGTACGAGCAGTACAAGCGCAGTAAGGAGGGCATCAACCTCATCAACCGGCGGTACCATGAGCTGAAAGTCCAGCTTGCCCGCATCCGGGAGGAGCAGGACCAGACCAAGCAGAACGCCGCCATTGCCGCCATGGAGCAGAACATCCGCCAGTACGAGGCCGAGAACAAGACCGGCAACCCGGTGCTGGATACCCTGCTCACCGCCAAGACCATGGAATGCCAGCAGGAGAATATCACCATCACCAGCGTAGCGGACGGCAGGATGCTGGGCTTTCTCACCATCCGGGAGCTGTGCACCATCGTGGGCGTGGCGCTGGATAACGCCATTGCCGCCGTCCGCGCCGAGCCGGACCCCGAAAAGCGGCTCATCAAGGTGGCGGTGTACAGTCAGGGCGGTTTTGCCATGCTGCGGTTCGAGCATTATACAGAAGCCGCCCCCGCACTGGATGCGGACGGTCTGCCGCAGCAGGGGTCGGACCTGAAAAGCGTCCGCACCACCGTCGGGCAGCACGGCGGCAGCATGACGCTGCACTGGGAAAACAACTGGTGCACCCTGCGGATCTTATTTCCGCTGCCCCAAAAGCAATAATATTTTTACGGCAGGTATCCCCTGCCGTTTTTTTGTTGTCTGGCAGGGTGCACAAAGAAGTGCGGGCTTTGTTTGTGCACAAGCACAATAAAATTTGAAAACAAATTGTAATTTTTGCAGATTATGTTCTGGAAATGACAATTTACGCAGAAAATGACGCAGACGGATACTTCTATGATAAAATGAATGTATATAAAGACAGTATGCGCAAACTGTTCTAATACGAGAATATTAGAAGGAGATATCATGGAGCAAAAAAAATTAAAGATGAACAATCAAAAATTCTGTCGAATTTTATCGTTCGTCGTTGCACTTCTCATTATCATCAATGTCGCGCTGATGATTGCAAGCAACATGCTTGCTTCTACGCTTGACACCTACCTCGGAAAAGGTCATCTTGTAAAAGAATCTCCCAACGGTACAGAATCTTGGGATACATCCTATTACGACGTTAAATATCAAAATAACAAAGAATCCACCGAAGCCGCTTATGAAGTAGCCGCACAGGTCATGCAGGAAGGCACTGTCCTGCTGAAAAACAACGGCATTCTTCCGCTTGCTGATGGCAGTACGGTCACTCCGTTTGGCCGTGCTTATCTTGACCCAATTTATGGACAGCTCACCAGTGGCGGTTCTGCAAAGTGGGTCGTTGACCCCGTAAGTCCTGAGCAGGCTCTTTCTTCTGTCTACACCTTGAACAATGCCGCTGTGGATAAGATGAAGGCATCCCCCGATCCGAAAGCTTTGACCGAAGCCGAGGGCACTTTCTCCGCAGGCGAGTCCGGACTGCTGGGCGGCAACAGTTTTCTGTACGAGTACGCCCCCTCTATTTATGATGGGATGGATGATGTCTCCGGCACAACAGGCATCGTTTTTATCACTCGTGCAGGACAGGAAGGCAGCGACAAGAAATATGATGCTTACACCGACGGTACTCCGCATTATCTCGCTTTAAGTTCCAACGAAAAAGAAGCTATCAAAATCGCAAAAGAAAAATGTGGCAGTGTCATTGTTGTTCTGGTATCTTCCGCACCGATGGAACTGACTCCCATCCAGAGTGGTGAATATGAAGCCGATGCAATTCTGTGGGTCGGTCATCCCGGCGAACGCGGTTTCGCAGAGCTGGCTGGAATCATGGACGGCAGCACCGTCCCTTCTGGACGTACTGTCGACATTTACCCCAGTGATTTCACGAAAGACCCTTCCTATCAGAATATCGGTTCTTTTTCTTATGATAACGCTCCTGTCATGATTGAAGGGGTTTTTTCTTCCGGAAATGCACAGGAGAGTTCCCGCTATTTCACCGACTATCAGGAAGGCGTTTACGTTGGCTATCGCTACTATGAAACTGCTGATGTAATGGACGATGACTTTGTATATGGCGAGCTGGATGAAAACGGCGGTGTTGTGACTGCTGGTGCTGTCTGCTATCCCTTCGGATATGGCCTGAGCTATACCACTTTTGAACAGAGCATTACCGGCTATCATGACAGCGGCGACACCATTTCTGTTGATGTTACCGTGACGAACACCGGCTCTGTCTACTCTGGCAAAGATGTCGTTCAGCTTTATTACAACGCACCTTACACCGACCTTGACATTGAGAACAAGGTTGAAAAGCCCGTTGCAAACCTCATTGCATTTGATAAAACAAAAGAACTTGCACCCGGTGAATCCCAGACTCTCACTCTGAGCTTTGCCAAAGAAGACATGGCTTCTTACTGCTACACTCATGCAAATCCTGACGGAACGATTGGCTGCTATATGCTGGAAGCTGGCGATTACGAAATCACCCTGCGTAACAACAGCCATGACGTTTTGGATACCCGCATTACCACTTTGAACGATACCACTTGGTACGATGGTAGTGATGATGCTCACATTCGCAATCGTGATAAAGACGCACAGTCTACTCTCGATAACGACGGAAATCCGACTGGCGAAGCAATGGAAGGTGAATTCATCGCCGCAACGAACCAGTTCCAGACTTCCAGCGACTACATGAACAGCAACTCTATTATCCTTTCTCGTGCAGACTGGGCCGGCACGCAGCCGAAGATGGCAGAAGGCCGCACAAAGTCCCTGAATGCCGAATTCATTGATAAACTCGGCAAGGACACCACTTTTGAGGTTGAGACCGACCCCGTTTTCGGCAACGTCGAAGGCAGTCTGGTCTATCACGAAGATCAGCCTACTTCCAATCAGAAAAATGGTCTGACCCTTTCTTCGATGCGTGGCTTGGATTACAACGACCCCAAATGGGAGAGCTATCTTGACCAAATCGATTGGGAAGGCGACAAGGACAGCATCCTTCTTAATCACACTGGTGCCGCTTATACTCTGGGTGCAATTTCTTCCCTTGGCATTCCTTCCACCGTTCAGGAAGACGGTGCAAACGGTCTGAAAGTTCAGGGTTCTGACAACGGCTATGATATGTCGAAGTCTTCTTCCTTCCCCTTCGCACCTGTCATTGCCGCCACATGGAATGTCGACCTTCTGTATAATGTCGGCGCGGCATTCGGTCAGGAGTCCCTGCAAAACGGCGTGAACGGCTGGTACTGCCCTGCAATCAATCTGCATCGTTCTCCCTTCTCTGGCCGTGTGTTTGAGTATTACAGCGAAGACCCCATTCTTTCCGGCAAACTTGCCGCCGCCTGCATTTCCGGTGCTGGCGACCAAGGCATGGTCTGCTATCTGAAGCATTTTGCACTGAATGATACGGAAACGAATCGTAGTCAGCTTTGCACCACATGGGCTACCGAGCAGACCATGCGCGATATCTACATGAAAGCCTTTGAGATTGCCGTTGAAGAAGCTCGTATGACGGTCAAATACACTGCCGATGAAAACGGTACTACCGCTACCCGTGTCATGCGTGCAACCACTGGCATTATGCCCGCACAGAACAGTGTTGGTGATTGCCTCGGTACTTGCAACTACAACTTGTTGAACAACGTCCTGCGCAAAGAGTGGGGCTTCCGTGGCATGGTTATCACCGATTACTGGATCTGGGGCGACAACAATCTCCGCGACCTCTGCATCCGTACTGGTTCTGATGCGTATCTCTGCATGTCCATGCCAGCAATGTGGAATCTGAATGATTACGACAGCGCAACCGCTCGTTGGGCAATGCGCAATGCTATCCACAACATTTCCTACGCTCTCGCAAACTCTAACGCCACGCAGGATTCTGCTCCGGGAACGACTTTCCGGATGTCCACTTCTCCGTGGAAAATCGCCGCTAATGCTGCAATCGTTGTGATTTGGGTTCTGGTCGTCGCTCTCATCGTCTTGATGGTTCGCCGCACCAAAGATGCAAAGCTTCATCCCGAAAACTACAAACCCCGCAAGCAGAAAAAAGTAAAAGCATAAACCCATAGGGGGCGGCGGGCAACACGCCCGCCCCCTTTTTTGATTGTCAGGAGAGACCCATGAAACACACAGATATCATCAACAGCTTGGATCTGGAACAGAAATGCGCCCTGCTGAGCGGCGGCACGGTGTTCACCACCCGGGCGCTGCCGGGCAAGGGCATCCCGGCCATTACCCTGTCGGACGGCCCCAACGGCGTGCGCAAGCAGGCGGGCGCTGCCGACCATCTGGGCCTGAACCCCAGTGTGCCCGCCACCTGCTTCCCCACCTCGGCTACCGTGGCCAACAGCTGGGACCCGGCGCTGGGCGAGGCTGTGGGCGCAGCCATGGGCGAGGAAGCAGCGGCACAGGGCGTGTCGGTGCTGCTGGGCCCCGGCCTGAACATCAAGCGCAGCCCCCTGTGCGGCCGCAACTTCGAGTATTTCTCGGAGGATCCCTACCTTGCCGGTAAGATGGCGGCGGCCTACGTTCGCGGCATCCAGAAAAACGGCATTGCCGCCTGCCCCAAGCACTTTGCCGTGAACAGTCAGGAGCTGCGCCGCATGGCCTCGGATTCCATCGTGGACGAGCGCACCCTGCGGGAAATTTACCTGACCGGCTTCGAGATGGTGGTCAAGGAGGCGCAGCCCAAGACCATCATGTCCGCCTATAACCTTGTCAACGGCACCTACGCCAACGAGAACGCCCACCTTTTGCAGGACATCCTGCGCAAAGACTGGGGCTACGACGGCGCTGTCGTGACCGACTGGGGCGGCAGCAATGACCACGCGCTGGGCGTAAAGAACGGTTCTACGCTGGAAATGCCCGCCCCCGGCGGAGACGCCGTGCGCGAGCTGTTGAAGGCCGTCGAGACCGGTAAAATTTCCGAATCTGATGTGGACGCCCGTCTGGACGAGCTGCTGACGCTGGTACTGGACACCCACGCCGCCGTGGAAAACCGCAGCCGCAGCTTTGACGCCGACGCCCACCACGCGCTGGCCCGCCGCGCTGCTGCCGAGAGCGCCGTCCTGCTGAAAAACGACGGCAATCTGCTGCCGCTGGCCGCAGGTGCAAGCGTGGCCG
>OLWW01001522.1_pt1 | contig 9848 bp, 5 predicted proteins | sample 1673991 | NCBI WGS metagenome assembly OLWW01 (sample SAMEA103958136, study PRJEB25191) | human gut metagenome
GTATTGAGCGTGATGCGTACCGTATCCGTCCCGTTCGGAATTACCACACCGGACAAGCCTCATATCTCTTCTACCCGCTGGCGTTCGGTCTCCAATCAGAAAGACAAAGTCTATTATTTTGAGTCAACTCTCACTCCTAACCTATTCTGGCTCGATTTGAAGAAAATAGATTTCAGCCCTAAAGCCGCTATAAAAAAACTATCGCTGACCAACGGAGAAATATATGCAGGGGATGCCGTAAAGGACTTGAAGGAAAGTCCTTCTTTTACCTTTTTATTCCAAACGCCTGTTCTCTGACAAAACCTCATAAAACTTTATTAAAGACACACATAAAGGACCGCACCTTACAGACAAATGAGGGCGGTCCTTTTCTGCATACCTGTTTTTCGCGTTATACTTAAGCCTTTCTCGTGATTTTAATGTGTAATCAGATTCTGCCATCAAAAACAGCTGGAAACCCAAAGTTTAAAAGATACATATCATTATATTCTTGATAAATTTTGTACTTTTGCATTATAAATCAAGAATCAATTGGAATAATATGACTGGTATAAAGCAAAGAGATGAGTTACAATCTACTATTTGGAAAATTGCTAACGAGGTACGTGGTGCTGTTGACGGTTGGGATTTTAAGCAATTTGTTTTAGGAACTCTTTTTTATCGATTTATCAGTGAGAACTTTACCAATTACATTGAAGGTGGCGATGACAGTATCAATTATGCAAATATGTCGGATGATATTATCACCACTGAGATAAAAGATGATGCTGTCAAAACAAAAGGCTATTTCATTTATCCCAGTCAACTCTTTGTGAATATAGCAAAGAGTGCCAATACAAATCCTAATCTGAATACTGATTTAGCTGCGATTTTCGATGCAATAGAGGGATCGGCCAATGGTTATCCATCCGAACATGACATTAAAGGACTATTTGCAGACTTTAATACCACAAGCAATCGGTTAGGAAACACAGTAGAAGAAAAAAACAGACGTCTGGCTGCTGTCATCAAAGGAGTTGAAAGTTTGGATTTCGGTAACTTCGAAGACAATGAAATTGATCTCTTTGGAGATGCCTATGAGTTCTTGATTTCCAATTATGCAGCCAATGCAGGTAAATCAGGAGGTGAATTTTTTACACCTCAGAACGTATCAAAACTGATTGCACAATTAGCTCTTTCGGGGCAAACCTCTGTCAACAAAATCTATGACCCAGCCTGCGGTTCTGGTTCATTGTTACTCCAAGCAAAAAAGCAATTTGACGCTCATCTTATCGAAGAAGGTTTCTTCGGTCAGGAAATAAACCATACCACCTACAACTTGGCACGAATGAATATGTTTTTGCATAACATTAATTATGACAAATTCGACATTGCCTTGGGCGACACATTGATAAGTCCTCAATATAGCAATGAAAAGCCTTTTGATGCTATCGTTTCCAATCCCCCCTACTCCGTCAATTGGATAGGTAGCGATGACCCTACACTCATCAACGACGACCGTTTTGCTCCTGCCGGCGTACTGGCTCCTAAGTCTAAAGCCGACTTTGCTTTCGTGCTACATGCCCTCAGCTACCTTTCCGCCAGAGGACGGGCTGCCATTGTCTGTTTTCCGGGTATCTTCTATCGTGGCGGGGCCGAACAGAAGATAAGAAAGTATCTCGTAGATAACAATGTTGTAGAAACCGTAATCTCTCTCCCACCCAATCTATTTTACGGTACGAGTATAGCCGTAAATATCCTTGTGCTCTCCAAGCACAAAATAGATACAAAGACACAATTCATTGATGCCAGCGGAGAGGAATTCTTTAAAAAAGAGACCAATAACAATGTCCTGACCGATGAACATATAGCAAAGATTATAGAACTGTTCAATAAAAAGGAACCTGTGAAATATGTTGCTGTATCGGTAGATAACAGTAAAATAGAAGAAAACGATTACAACCTCTCAGTAAGTTCTTATGTGGAAGCAGAAGACAAACGCGAAGTGATTGATATTGTTAAACTGAATGCAGATATTGCCCGGACGGTGAAACGCGTTGATGCACTGCGTGCCGATATTGATGCCATTATAAGAGAAATAGAGGGGTAAGCCATGAATAGCGAAATAAACGGGACTATCGAACAATCTTCCTATAAGGAACTTGTTGAAGCCATTGGAAAGGCTTTGAGCGAAGGACGCGACAAAGCTATCCAAACGGTAAATGCAGCCTTGGTAAAGACCAACTGGCAGATAGGGCACTATATTGTAGAGTACGAGCAGAAAGGAAAAGAACGTGCCGAATATGGAGCAGAGTTGTTGAACCGCCTATCGCATGACTTGACAGTTGCATACGGCAAGGGATTCAGCCGAAGCAACGTGTTTCAAATGAGGCAGTTCTATTTGGCGTTTCCAAAAATCCAAACACTGTCCGGACAATTGAGTTGGAGCCATTATCTGGAAATTCTAAAAGCAGGTAATGAGCTTGAAATAAGCTTCTATACCAAGCAATGCGAAATCGAGAAATGGAGTGTGCGCGAGTTAAAGCGGCAAATGAAAAGCGGACTTTTTCAACGGTTGGCATTAAGCAGAAACAAAGAAGAAGTTCTGACATTGAGCAGACAAGGGCAAGAGATACAAAATCCACAGGATATTGTGAAAGACCCTTTTGTGCTAGAGTTTGTAGGCATCCCCGAAAAGCAAATCTATTTGGAAGGCGAACTGGAAGATAGATTAATCGCCAATTTACAGGACTTTCTTTTGGAACTTGGCAAAGGATTTGCCTTTATTGGGCGACAATATAAAATCAATATCGGTTCGCGACATTTTTATGTTGATTTGGTATTCTATCACCGTATTCTGAAATGTTTTGTGCTCATAGACCTGAAGCGTGGCGAAATTGAGCACAACGATATCGGACAAATGAATCTGTATCTAAACTATTTCAAGAAAGAAGAAAATACGGAAGGTGATAATGAACCGATAGGAATTGTTCTTGGAGCATACAAAGACAAAGTGCTGATTGAATATGCTACACAAGGCATTTCAAACCAACTGTTTGTAAGTCGGTATCAACTCTATTTACCTGATAAGAAACAATTGCAAGAAGAATTGCGTAAACTGATGGACTATGAGTAATATAAAGAAATTATTGGAAGGTGTAGAGGTGGAGTGGAAGACACTGGGAGAAATTGCAGAAAACGTATCTTCCGGTGGTACTCCAAATACTGGGGTTGAAGCATTTTATGGGGGTAATATTCCATGGTTACGAACTCAAGAAGTTGGGAATGGAGATATTTGGAGTACTAGTATTAAGATTACAGAACTGGGATTAAAGAATTCTAGTGCAAAAATAATTCCTGCAAATTGTATAATAGTTGCAATGTATGGAGCAACTGTTGGTAAGGTAGGTGTTAACAAAATTCCATTATGTACTAATCAAGCGTGCGCTAATGTACAGATTAATGCAAAGATTGCTAATTATCGTTATGTCTATCATTTTCTACTAAGTCAATATAAATATATTAAGTCTCTTGGAGCTGGTTCTCAAACAAACATAAATTTAAAGATTGTCAAAAGCCTACTAATTCCTATTCCGTGTCCAAATAATCCTAAAAAATCTCTTGAAATTCAACAAGAGATAGTTCGTATTTTAGATAGTTTTTCAATGCTTACAGCGGAGCTGCAAGCGGAGCTGCAAGCGAGAAAATCCCAATATGAATATTATCGTAATCAATTACTCGCCTACCCTATGGAAGAGTCCGACCAGTCCTCACTACGTTCGAACCGGTCAGCCACTTCCATTCAAAATAGCGACAATCCAACAAGACAACTATCCATATCGAATCCCCACACTGGCAATTCTGTTTTACAGCCATGGGGCAAGGTGGAATGGAATACATTAGGAGAGATATTTAATATTAAAAATGGATATACTCCTTCTAAATCAAATCAAAAATACTGGGAAAATGGCACTATACCGTGGTTCAGGATGGAGGATATTAGAGAAAATGGTAGGGTTTTAAACAAATCAATTCAATATGTAAACTCATGTGCGATTAAAGGTGGCAAACTATTTCCTGCAAATTCAATCATCGTTGCAACTTCTGCCACGATTGGAGAACACGCATTAATTACTGTTCCATTTTTATCAAACCAAAGATTTACAAATCTTAGTCTTAAAAAAGAGTATACCAATAAATTTATAATCAAATTTCTTTTCTATTATGGTTTTGTTTTAGATGAATGGTGTAAAAACAACATTACAGTTGGTAACTTTGCGGGTGTAGATATGATTGGGTTTAAAAAATTTCTTATCCCCATCCCCTCCCTCGAAGAGCAAGAACGTATAGTCTCTATTCTTGATAAGTTTGACACCCTCACAACCTCACTCACCGAAGGTCTTCCAAAAGAGATTGAATTACGTCAAAAGCAATACGAGTATTACCGTGATATGTTACTCTCATTTCCAAAGAATAATATAAAAGCTTAGTATGGGACAAACACTAACTGAAATAGCACAAACGCTCAAAGATGCGAATAAAAAAGTACAGTTAATCTATGCGTTCAACGGTACAGGAAAAACGCGTTTATCACGAGAATTTAAAAGACTGATAGTGCCTAAAGATACCGAAACAGAAGAACAAGAAGATGCAAGAGCAGAAATACTTTACTACAATGCTTTTACGGAAGATTTGTTCTATTGGGACAACGACCTGAATGCCGACACCAACCGAAAACTAAAAATACAACCAAACAGTTTTACAGATTGGGTACTTCATGATCAAGGGCAGGAAAACAATATAATAACCCATTTCCAGCATTATACCAGCGATAAGCTAATGCCTAAATTCAATGAAAGATTCAACGAAATAACATTCTCTATTGCTGCGGGCAATGAGAATACGATTGATAATATAAAAATCTCAAAAGGTGAAGAGAGTTGCTTAATCTGGTGCGTATTTTATAGTTTGCTTGCACAAGTTGTTGAAGTTTTAAATATAGCAGAACCTGCAGATAGAGAAACGGATAAATTTAATGACTTAAAGTATATATTCATCGATGATCCAGTTAGCTCTTTAGATGAAAATCATCTAATTGAGCTGGCTGTTAACTTGGCAGAACTCATTAAGAAATCCAATGGGTTACAGTTTATCATTTCAACACATAACCCGTTGTTCTATAACGTGCTTCATAATGAACTTAAAAACTTATTGTATGATAATAATAGGAAAAAGGCCTGTTGCTATATGCTCAATAAGAAAGAAGACGGTACTTACGATATTCAAATGAAGAAAGGAGATTCAAACAAAAGTTTCTCATATCATCTCCATTTAATACAAACAATTCAAAATGCTATCGCAACAAATAGCATTCAGAAATACCATTTTATGCTTCTGCGCAACCTCTACGAAAAAACAGCTAATTTCTTAGGATATCCACATTGGTCTGATTTGCTGCCTGATGACAAACAAACCTATTATAACAGAGTTATTCAGTTTACAAGCCATTCCACATTGTCAAATGAAGTAGTACCGGAGCCTACGGAACCGGAAAAACAAACGGTAAAATTCTTATTAAATCATCTTATTGAAAATAAGTACTGGAAGGAGGAACAACAATGATGCAATATAAGACCATAGCAGAATTGCAAAATTATATAGTTCTTGACAACTATGTAAAAAGTTCAATAGTATGCGAACCACCTGCCGGTTATCAGACGGAAGCCGCTTTGGAATATGAATTCGTAGATGATTTGAAGAATCAAGGTTACGAATATGTTCCGGAAATAACTTCGTCTGATGCTCTATTAGCCAACGCAAGAAAGCAACTTCAAATTCTGAATCAAGTTGTCTTCACAGATGCAGAATGGACACGATTCGTGGATGAATATCTGGATAAACCCAGCGACAGCCTTGTAGAGAAAGCAAAAAAGGTGCACGAGAACCATATCTATGACTTCGTATTTGACGATGGGCATATTCAAAATATTTATTTGGTAGATAAGACGAATATCACCCGCAACAAAGTGCAAGTGATTAATCAATTTGAACAGACCGGGACGCAAGCCAACCGTTATGACGTTACGGTTTTGGTAAACGGCCTGCCTATGGTGCAGATAGAACTGAAAAAACGGGGAGTAGCCATTCGTGAGGCTTTCAACCAAGTACACCGCTATAGCAAGGAAAGTTTCAACAGCGAAAGTTCCCTATATAAGTACCTTCAGATTTTTGTTATCTCCAACGGCACGGACACCCGTTATTTTGCCAATACGGTGAAACGAAACAAAAACAGTTTTGACTTTACGATGAATTGGGCAAAGGCGGACAATACGCTGATTAAAGACCTGAAAGATTTCACTGCAACGTTTTTTCAGAAGAATACGTTACTGCAAATACTGCTCACCTACTCCGTATTTGATACTAGCGACACGTTGCTCATTATGCGCCCCTACCAGATAGCCGCCACAGAACGTATTCTGTGGAAGATTAAAAGTGCCTATCAAACGAAGCAATGGGGAACGGCGGAAGGTGGTGGATACATTTGGCACACCACCGGTTCGGGTAAAACACTGACCAGTTTCAAGGTTGCCCGCCTTGCCACCGGGCTTGATTTCATTGATAAAGTATTCTTCGTTGTAGACCGCAAGGATTTGGATTACCAAACGATGAAAGAGTACCAAAGTTTCTCACCCGACAGCGTCAACGGCTCGGAAAGTACAGCAGGCCTGAAGCGAAACATCGATAAAGATGATAACAAGATTATCGTCACTACCATTCAGAAGTTGAACAACCTCATGAAAAGCGAGAGTAATCTGCCTATTTATCAGAAGCAGGTTGTATTCATCTTCGATGAGTGCCACCGTTCCCAATTCGGTGAAGCACAGAAGAACTTGAGGAAGAACTTCAAGAAATACTACCAATTTGGATTTACCGGTACTCCAATCTTTCCGGAAAATGCTTTGGGCACGGAAACTACCGCCAGCGTATTCGGTCGTGAGTTGCATTCGTATGTCATCACGGATGCTATCAGAGATGAGAAAGTGTTGAAATTTAAAGTAGACTACAACGATGTACGTCCACAGTTTAAAGCTTTGGAAGCGGAGCGCGATGAGGTTAAGTTAAGTGCAGCAGAAAACAGACATCTCTTGCTTCATCCCGACCGTATCAAAGAAATATCTCAATACATCCTACAGAATTTCAAGATAAAGACTCACAGGAACCAAGGAAACAATAAGGGATTTAATGCAATGTTCGCAGTGAACAGCGTGGAGGCAGCCAAGCTATATTATGAAGAATTAAACAATCTGCAGAAAGGTAATGAAAAGCCGCTGAAGATAGCCACCATATTTTCTTTTGCACCTAACGAAGAACAAAATGCAGTGGGCGACATTGCTGAAGAGAACTTTGAACCCTCAGCCATGAGCAGCAGCGCCAAGGAGTTTTTGGCAAAGGCGATCAGTGATTATAACACTATGTTCAAAACCAGCTTCGGAGTAGACAATAAGGAATTCCAAAACTACTACCGCGACTTGGCAAAAAGGGTAAAAAGCCAAGAAGTTGATTTGCTCATCGTTGTAGGCATGTTTCTTACTGGTTTCGATGCCCCCACTTTGAATACGCTGTTTGTAGATAAGAACTTACGCTATCATGGTCTGATGCAGGCTTTCTCACGTACAAACCGTATATATGATGCAACCAAGACTTTCGGAAATATCATTACGTTCAGAAATTTGGAGCAGGCTACAATAGATGCTATTACCACATTTGGCGATAAAAACACAAAGAATGTTGTGCTTGAAAAGAGTTATAATGAATATCTCAATGGATTCATAGATATTGCCACAGGTGAAACAAGAAGAGGATATACAGAAGTGGTTAAAGATTTGACTGAAAAATTTCCTGACCCCAATGAAATAGTGACAGAAGCAGATAAAAAAGCTTTCGTAAAACTATTCGGAGAGTATTTGCAGATGGAAAACATCCTGCAAAACTATGATGAATTTACGTATTTGAAAGCCTTGCAAAAAATAGACCAAAAGGATAGCACAGCCCTTGAAATATTCAAAAATACATATATTCTGACTGATGAAGACATCGCTGCTATGCAGGAAATTTATGTGCTGAAAGAGCGAAAAGTGCAGGATTACCGGTCAACATACAATGATATTCGAGATTGGTTCAGACATGAAAGAGCAGGAAAAACTCCCGAAAACTCAAAAATAGATTGGGATGATGTAGTCTTTGAAATAGATTTACTTAAATCTCAAGAAATAAACCTAGACTATATTCTTGAATTAATTTTTGAGCATAACAAAAAGACAAAAGATAAGGTTGTATTAATAGACGATATACGTCGTGTGATTAGAGCAAGTATAGGAAATAGAGCCAAAGAGAGCCTGATAATCGATTTTATCAATGAAACGAAAGAAAAGGAGGACGAGAATGTCAAACCGCAGCCCACTGAGATCACTATTATTGAGAAGCGGCCTTTGCGTACCAAGATATTGCTTGGCATAGGGATTGCGGCCTTAGCAGCGGCCCTTATCGGTTCGTTGATATATATCGGTTCGGAGTTATACAACTATTTTGCTTGATGAGCGGGTAGGAGGGAACTTCAGTCATAAATTGTAAATTGTAAAATTGTAAATATCATGGTTTTTGCCAATATTGAATATTTATTCTTACTGCTGTTGCTTATACCTTATATAGTATGGTATATCATGAAACGGAAGAATAGTGAAGCTACGCTTCAGATTTCGGACGCTCGTGTATATGCGCATACCCCGAAAAGTTATAAGAACTATTTGCTGCATGTACCGTTTGCATTGCGAATAATTGCTTTGGCATTGGTTATTCTTATTTTGGCCCGGCCTCAAACAACCAATAGTTGGCAGAATAGCGAAATAGAAGGTATTGATATAATGCTTGCCATAGACGTTTCTACCAGTATGTTGGCCGAAGATTTGAAGCCTAACCGGCTGGAAGCGGCAAAGGATGTGGCGGCGGAGTTTATCAATGGACGACCGAATGATAATATCGGTATCACGCTGTTTGCCGGAGAGAGTTTTACGCAATGCCCGCTGACAGTAGATCATGCCGTTCTTCTGAATTTGATAAAGGACGTAAAGTGCGGACTTATTGAGGACGGTACAGCGGTGGGAATGGGCATCGCCAACGCGGTTACCCGGTTGAAAGACAGCAAGGCCAAAAGCAAGGTGATTATCTTGTTGACGGACGGAACGAATAATGCCGGAGATATTTCGCCCTTGACCGCGGCAGAGATTGCCAAGAGTTTCGGAATACGAGTGTACACGATTGGTGTGGGTACCAATGGTTTGGCACCTTATCCCATGCCGGTAGCAGGCGGTGTGCAATATCTGAATGTGCCGGTAGAAATCGATACCAAGACGTTGGCAGCCATAGCCGGGAAGACAGACGGTGAATTTTATCGGGCTACGGACAATAAGAAGTTGGAGGACGTGTATAAGGATATTGACAAGTTAGAGAAAACGAAGCTGAATGTCAAGCAATACAGCAAGCGTTATGAAGCATACGCCTTGTTTGCCTGGTTGGCTGCTGCTGCGTTGCTACTTGAAATCCTGTTACGTATGACCATATTGAAGAAAATACCTTAATTCATTCTGATTATGTTTCGTTTTGAAGAACCATTATATTTGTACTTGCTTCTGCTGATACCCTTATTGGCAGGTCTGCACTATGCCACAAACTATTACCGCAGGAAGCGTCTGCTTCGTTATGGCGACATCGAACTCCTGAAAGGCTTGATGCCGGATGTTTCGGCAACCCGGCGTGAGGTGAAGACGTGGTTGATGCTTGCGGCTTTGGCATTGTTGATATTCACTTTGGCC